>TARA_R110000787_G_scaffold137458_9_pt1 | contig 144564 bp, 134 predicted proteins | sample TARA_R110000787 | Tara Oceans TARA_R110000787 (sample SAMEA4397920) | marine metagenome | biome: Polar Biome; feature: [DCM] deep chlorophyll maximum layer (ENVO:01000326); material: water (ENVO:00002006), including particulate matter (ENVO:01000060) such as... | depth 35 m | reverse complement strand
GGGCGAGGTCACAACCTATTCCATCGGCGACGACGAGCCGGTCTGCCACATCACCGGCACCTATGCGATCTCGGCGGGGTGAGTCTGTGAAATAGGTATCTGAGCCAATAACCTAGCTATCTGTTTGTTAAAGCGACGATAATCTCTTTTGGGCAGATTCGAGGCGTTGTCGTTTTGCCTCATTTTCCAGATCTTCCTCTAGGATGAAGAACATCAAATCTCGCAATGCTGGAAATACAGCGAGGCATTCCTTCTCTTCAAGTTCATGAACCCCTTTGCTCAGAACTGAATAAATTTTTGCATTATCGACAAGTATATCGGGGAGGAATCCGCGCAATAATTTTATGCGTTCATTAACTCTTTTGCCTGTAAGGGCGCTCGCCGAAATTTTACCGGCCCTAATTGCAGTTATTTCTCGTTTTGCAATTAGTCGTTCAAGTACACGGCGAAGGTAAACGAAAGCTCCAATCCCTACATCGTGAGCCGATAAGCCAATTGCTTTGTAGAACTCCCCTGAAATCTCTTTATCCATTACCGCTCGAAATTTATTAAGCTCACCAATTTGAGTATCTGCGAGTGAAGGAAATTGACCAATTTTTTGAATTGTTTTATCTTTAGTTTTCAAAAAAAAGCTAACTACGTGATCAGATACGCGTGTACATTTGAATTCTACTGCGTAGATATTAATTAAATTACGGAGGTAATGTATTGTCTTCCCGTTAACATATTGTAAATACATACTTCTTTCTAAGGAAAATACAGTATCGCGTCCGCAGTATGGGCAAAATGAATCATATTTTCCTGCCCAATTAAAATATTTGTCGGACAAGGTAATTTCAGCTTCGTCTTCAAAACTAATCTTCTCGTAAAGTGGGTGGCCAAAGCAAAATTCAGGAAAACTAGGCGGAGTCGAGATGTTATCCTCGATCTTGTCTTTTCCTTGATCTTTGTGGGTCATAATAATTTTACCTTAGAGTTAGATAGCCAGGATACTTATAGTTGAAAAATAAATACTTTAATATTTGATTTGATTCGGAAAATGTGAATTCCGCCTGACAATAATATACTCAGGATTGTTTTGGGCGGATAATTTTCTTTGATAGGAATGTATTGGGATTGAAGGAGAAACTCAATAGGGCGTCCAGGCGCCGCCGTTGACGGGGATGGTGGTGCCGTTGATCCAGCCGGAACGTTCGGTGTCGGCCAGAAACAGGATGGTTTCGGTAATCTCCTCAATCCGGCCAAAGCGCCGGAAAGCGGTGGCTGCTTCCAGTTTGCGTTGCTGGTCGTCAGAGAACTGGTTGCCCATGCCGCTTTCCAGCACGCCGGGGGCAACGGCGGCGCAGGTAATGCCGCGTTTCGCACCTTCCTTGCCATAGACGGCGGTCAGCGACTGAACTCCGGCTTTCGAGGCACCATAGGCCGGGTGAATGCCGGTGACGCCGCTCTGGCCGGCAATGGAACTGACATTGATGATCCGACCGCCGTCTTCCAGACGGGGCAGGGCGGCACGGCAGCCGTTGAAGGTTCCCGTCAGGTTGACCGCAATGATCCTGTGCCAGTCCTCAATGCCTGCCTCCGCCACCGGCCCGACATGGAAGATACCGGCGGCGTTGACCCACAGACGAAAACTGCCGGTTGCTGCGGCTGTTTCCGCCAGGTGCTCCATTGCGCCGGGATCGGTTACATCCAGACTGACGATATCAGGGGCGGTGCCGGGGCTGCCTGTGGCAATATCTGCCGCGATGACCTGCCAGCCCTCTGCGCGAAGGCGCTGGCTCAGATGTTTGCCGAGATCCCCTGCGGCACCGGTCACGACGGCAACAGCTGTTTGTTTTGACATGGTTATTTCTCCGTCGAGAATAATTTCAGGATTTCTGCGGTCTTCCCGGGGTGTCTGATTGTGTGGTATTATGATACCATATATGCAATTCACTGGTTTTTATGCGGTTTTTTCGTTGACTTCGCATCAAACGGGCCTTAGAACCCGCGCTCCAAATCACCCAGGAAGAGAGAACGGGCGCGGACATGAAGACTTACACCGCCAAGCCGTCTGACATCCAGAAGAAGTGGGTACTGATCGACGCCGAAGGCCTCGTTCTTGGCCGGCTTGCCAGCATTGTCGCAACGATCTTGCGTGGCAAAAACAAGCCGACCTACACCCCGCATATGGATGACGGCGATAACGTCATTATCATCAATGCCGGCAAGATTGCCCTCACAGGCAACAAGCGGTCTGACAAGACCTATTACTGGCACACCGGTTACCCGGGCGGCATCAAGCAGCGCACGGCGGAACAGATCCTCGACGGAAAGTTCCCGGAGCGTGTTGTGCAGAAGGCGGTTGAGCGGATGATTACCCGCAATCCGCTGGGTCGCCAGCAGATGAAAAACCTGCGCGTCTATGCCGGCGCCGAGCATCCGCATGACGGACAGAACCCTGAGGTTCTGGATGTCGCATCAATGAATCGCAAGAATGTAAGGGTCGGTTGATATGGCTGAAGAAAACCAGACACTCAACGATCTGTCCGATCTCGGTGCCGCAACCGGCATTGAAGCAGCAGAAGTTGCAGCTCCGCGTGAACCGGTCATTGATGCGCAGGGTCGTTCCTACGCAACCGGCAAGCGGAAAAACGCGATCGCCCGTGTGTGGGTCAAGCCGGGTACCGGCAAGATCACCGTCAACGGTCGCGACATTGAAGTTTACTTCGCACGCCCTGTGCTGCGGATGATCATCAACCAGCCGTTCACGGTCGCTGACCGTGCCGGTCAGTTCGATGTTGTCTGCACCTGCACCGGTGGCGGTCTGTCCGGCCAGGCCGGCGCAGTTCGCCACGGCATCTCGAAGGCTCTGACCTATTACGAGCCGGGCCTGCGCGGCGCACTGAAGTCAGCCGGGTTCCTGACCCGTGACTCCCGCGTTGTTGAACGTAAAAAGTACGGCCGTGCGAAAGCCCGCCGGAGCTTCCAGTTCTCGAAGCGCTGATCTTTCAGCCTTCAGACTGTCGAATATGGAAAAGGGCTGCCTCCGGGCAGCCCTTTTTCTTTTTGCGGGTTTCGGAGAGATTTGCAAAATGTCGGGGTTCGCAGATGTCAGAACCGCCCCTAGCGAATTCAAGATAAAGGCCGAACGATTTCAGATTGTTTCTCCGGGAGTCGACTGATGGATATCTCTGAACGTGGTTATGCAAATCCAGATTTGCTTTGGTCAGCTGATTTTCTGAAGGCTAGATCAGCGCAGCCGGGACTTAAAATCATCGACACGCGCCCGGCGGAACAATTCGCAAAGGGGCGTATTCCCGGTGCGCGGCATTTCGATCTGTATTTTGTGAATACGGATGACACAGACCCCGCCCCGCTGGCTTCCTTCACAAGGATGTGGGCAAACCTGCTGGGCTGGCGCGGCGTGCAGGAGACGGACACCATCGTCTTCTATGGCGGGTTTACCGACATGTGCGCAGCCCGGGGATTCTGGTTCACGGAATATCTGGGCCATTCAGATGTTCATGTCCTGGATGGCGGCATAACTGCCTGGGCTGATGCCGGGTTGCCGCTGGAGACAGAGAGCGACCCGCCGAAGCCTGTGAAGTTTGTCTGCCGTCCGGTGATGGAGACAGTCGCGACCTACAGCAGTATCCTCAGCGCGATTGATGATCCTGAATGCGTGATCGTCGATAATCGCAGCTGTGATGAATTTACCGGTGCTGACAGGCGGGCGCTGCACGGCGGGGCCATACCGACAGCGAAACATCGGGACTGGGAAGACCTGTACGACAGCGAAAGCGGCTGCATGAAAGATGCAGATCAATTACGGGAGGCCTTTGAAACGCTGGAGGCACTGCCCGACAAAGAGATCACGCTCTACTGCAACACCGGATACCGGTCTGCCCATGCCTATCTTGCGTTACGGTTACTGAATTATCCCCGCATTCGGAATTATGTCGGGTCCTGGCAGGAATGGGGCAACAGGAGCGGCCTTCCGATCTGGAAGCCCTGATGCCGGTCACTCTCTGACTGCCTATTTGACTAGCCATCTGTTACGTCCGATATTGGCTAAAATGTAATGGAAATAAGACATTATGGGCGGGGTTCCATAATGTCCTGTTTCGTTCACAGGCTGGTTCTGATCTCAGTTTCTTCCCGACCATCTGCCTCAACCGGGCAGGTGACTGGCAGGTCTGCGGAATTCAGAACCTCTGATAACAGAGGAACAGATATGACGCCTGCTTTTCAGGAATTGATGAAGGTCCGAGGCCTTGGTTTGCCCGAGGCTGATGAAGTGTCGATTACCGGCGCTGATCCAGTTATCCCGGCCCACTTTAAACTCGGTGAGGCTGCGGCGGGTGTTCTGGCCGGTGTCGGTGTTGCCGTGACCGATATTCATGAACTGAAGACGGGGGCCCGGCAGAAGGTGTCGATTGACGTGCGTCAGGCGGCAGCGGCCATGCGCAGTGGTTCATACCTTGAGAAACCTGCGGCCAATGGTGGCTGGGCACGCGCGCCCATGTCACCCAGCCGCGAACATTCACGTTCGATGACGGCGCCATGGCAATGCAAGGACGGTCGCTGGTTTCTGTCGCACTTCAATCTGCCACATTTGCAGAAGCGGGTGCTTGGGGTGCTTGGCTGTGAAGCCGACCCCAGGGCGGTTGAGAAGGCGATGGCAACCTGGGACGCGCAGGACCTTGATGATGCCATTGCGGAGGCCCGCGCCTGCGGCTCCGTCGTCCGTTCCAATGCAGAGTGGATGGCGCATCCGCACGGGGCCGGTCTGGCTGAAAAACCGATGATCGAAATCGAGAAAATCGGAGACAGTGACCCGATACCGTTTTCATCCGGCGGCCGGCCACTCGACGGCATCAGGGTGCTTGATCTGACGCGGATACTCGCCGGGCCGATTGCGGCCCGGACACTGGCCGAGAACGGTGCCGATGTTCTGATGGTGACGGCGAAACATCTGCCGCAGGTGCAGGAACATGTCATCGACACCAGTCATGGCAAACGGAGCTGTTTTCTCGATCTTAAAACCGATGAAGGCCTTGCGACGCTTAACAGCCTGATCGGTGATGCCGATGTTTTCAGTCAGGGTTACCGGCCCGGAATTATGAGCCGTTTTGGTCTGAGCCCGGCTGAACTGGCTGAAAAGCGGCCGGGTATCATATACCTCTCTATCGATTGTTACGGTGCAGGTGGCCCCTTGTCAGACCGTGCCGGCTGGGAACAGGTCGCGCAGGCCGCGACAGGAATTTGCATGGAAAATGGTGAAAACGGGCGCCCGAAACTGCTTCCAGCGGCAGCCTGCGATTACACCACCGGATATAACGGGGCTTATGGTGTTCTGCTGGCCCTTGCCCGGCGTGCCCGGGAGGGTGGCTCCTATCATGTCCGGGTCTCACTCTGTCAGTCCGCGATGTATATCTACCGGCAGGGCAAGATCGGTTTTTCAGATTCCAGTATGGATGTGAGTGACGAGGAACTGAACGCCATAATGATCAAGACTGAGACCGGCTACGGTCCCCTCCGGCATCTGGGGCCGATCGTCAGGATGGAGGCAACTCCGCCCTACTGGGACAAGCCATGTCCGGCACTTGGTTCTGGTGCCCCGGCCTGGCTCTGAGACAAAGAACCTTAACAGAAGAAACCGGAAAATCGTCATCACCGGGGCTGGGTGATCTCAACCCACGGGGTAACTGGCGGAAAAAAATCATCCGGATAAATGGGAGAAGACAACATGACGACGACTACCGATCAGCTTGAAATCCGTCCACTCACCGGTGCGATTGGCGCAGAGATTTTCGGCGTAGACCTGTCTGGTTCGCTGAGTAACAGCCTGCATGAGGAAATCCAGCAAGCCTTTCTGAAATACAAGGTCATTTTCTTCCGCGACCAGACCCTGACACCGGCACAGCAGCTGGAGTTTTCCAGCCACTTTGGCAAGCCGGGTATTTACCCGTTCCTGAATCATATCGAGGGTTATCCGGAGGTTATTGAACTGCTGACGACAGAAACTGATACGGTGAACTTCGGCAGTAACTGGCATTCAGATACGACCTATATGCCCGAGCCGTTTCTGGGCACATGTCTCTATGCTCTGGAGACGCCGCCTTATGGCGGGGACACCATGTTTGTGAACATGACAGCGGCATATGAGGCCCTGTCGGAGGGCATGAAGGAAACACTGAACGGCCTGCGTGCCGTCAACACATCAGCGCAGAAACGGTCTGGCGGACGGGCGGCCAAAATGAAGGGCCTGAGCGGGATGAAGGATGCCTATGACATGAAGTCCGATGTCATAGAAGCGATACATCCGGTTGTGCGCACCCATCCGGAAACCGGCGAGAAAGCGTTATATATCAACAAGTCCCATACGGAACGGTTTGACGGCTGGACCGATGCGGAAAGTGATCCGATCCTCAACTTTCTGTTCGATCACTGTATCAAAACCGAGTTCGTCTGCAGGTTCAGGTGGGAACCCGGCTCCCTCGCTTTCTGGGATAACCGCTGCACCTTGCATCAGGCGGTTGGCGACTATCAGGGGCATCGTCGCCGCATGCACCGGGTAACGATAGACGGTGATGCGCCCTTTTGATTAAAGACCGGGATAGCAGTCAGACTGAAGGCGGGAGAGGGGTGTCTCTCCGGCCTTCACGGTTTGACTTTGAGCCGTACCGGCCCGACCACTAACGTGCTGCTGATACGACAATCTCGACCAGCACGCCCGGTGTCAGTTCGATGCCACCGACACAGGCACGGGCAGGCCGGTTCAGGTCACCCAGCCAGGATTTCCAGACCTCATTCATCTCCGACTTCAGATCAATGCTGGTGAGATAGATCGTTGCCATCAGTATCTTGGATTTGTCACTGCCGCATTTGGCCAGGCGATCATCAATCTTGGCGAGGACTTCTGCCGTTTGTCCGGCAATATCCAGCGTGCGGTCGGTCGCCGTCAGACCGCAGACATAGACGACGTCTCCGGAGATAACTGACTGGCTCAGAATTTCGCCAGAATCTACATGTTCAACTGTCATGATTATATTCCTGATTTGGGTCCGTATAGATTAAGACCACCATATGACGCTGGTTGCAGGAGCGATAGCGGTAATGAAATTTTTTGTCGTTGCCGCCGGGGGCGCTTGCGATCCTCGGCCAGTCTTTAGCGTATGAAGGACCTCATCCGGTACTTGTCGCTCGACTATACGCTGGGCTGATCCGGTAATGATTCGCGCTGACTGTTCCCGGTTTAACCTGCCGGGGACAGTTGTGTTTCAGCTTTTGGCTAGCTTGCGGATATACAGCAGCCCGGCAACGGCTGTTATTGCCATTGCAGGCAGAAGATAGTCCACAGGCTGCCGTAACAGATAGGCGTGCAGCCCGGCGACTGCTGACCACAGGACAGGAATAATCAGCAGATCAGGTCGCTTGCTTTGCGTGAATGCCAGCACGGCTCCTGCAGCGAACAGAGCTGTGGCATTCGGGGCGGTTCCGGCATAGTCCAGCGCGGATACCGGAATACCTGACTGCCATTGCAGTGCCGGATAGCCGATCAGACCGGCGGTCATTATCACCAGACCGAATATTCTGTATCGCCGGTCGGGCCGGGTGATTGCGGGGACAGCAATGATCCAGCGCACGACCACCCAGAAGACAAACAGTCCCCACAGTCCTGCGTAGGCCAGGCCCATGAAATTGAGTGGCGCCATCAGGTGCCACTGATGCATCAGGCCGGCCCACCCGGCACTTGCTGCAACGGCTATGCCGGCTAGCTGCACTGACCGGCGGCCCGAATCAGCCCGGGCTCCTGCCAGCCAGATCAGTGCTGTTCCGGCAGCGAGAAAGAGCAGAGTGACCGGCAGCCACTGTTCGTTGTAATTGCCCATCAGGACGGCATAGACCTCTGCGTCGTAGGGCAGGCCGGATGACAGGTTCATAGCGAGGCGACGTAGCTGATCATCTGCTGGCGTATGGCGGGATCCGGCATCGGACCCTGCATCGCGGCCATGTTCTCCCGCATATGTTCAACCTGCGATGTTGCCGGTATTGCGCAGGTAACTGCCGGGTGAGAAATGATGAATTTCAGGATGAACTGGGGCCAGTTCTGAATTCCGAGTTCCGCCGCCCAGGCTGGCAGTGGCCTGCCTTCCAGTCTGCGGATCAGTGCGCCGCGCTGGAACGGCCGGTTCACAATTACCCCGATACCCCGTTCTGCCGCCATCGGAAGAAGGCGCTGCTCTGCTTTCCGGTCCTCGATATTGTAGGTCAGCTGGATGAAATTCAACGGCTCGGTATTCATGATTTCAGCCATTTCCCGATGTCGCGACTGGTGCGAGGTGGTGATGCCGGTATAGCGGACCAGACCCTGTTTCCGGGCTTCTCTGATTGCGATCAGATGATCTTCCCAGTCGACCAGATTGTGGACCTGCATCACATCGATGCGGTTCTGATGCCAGAGCGACCGTGCTTCGGCTATCTGCTCTGATCCGGAACCGCCTGCGGGAGTCCAGATTTTTGTAGCAGATATCAGGTTGCGGGAAGTGTTTTCCGGCAGGTGTTCGAGACACCAGCCCAGCACGTCCTGTGACGTCCCGTACATGGGAGAGCTGTCAACCAGGCCTCCACCCATCTTAAAGAAGGTTTTAAGCACATCCAGCCGTGACCGGCGCAATGCCTCGCTGGTGCCGACATTGAAGGTAATCCAGGTTCCCATACCGACTGCCGGAATCAGTTCTCCCGTCGCCGGGATTGGACGGGTCAGAAATGTCGCAGGTTCAGCACCGAGGGCAGGTGCTGCCCAGAGCGGCAACGACGCAGTAGCAGCAGCAGTTTTCAGGAAATCTCTTCTGATCATCGGTGTGGCATTCCTTTCCTTTATTATAGGACAGATAGGAAGCGCCCTGATATCAGGCAACAGTCACCGGACTTTGGCGACAATAATCCGGACAAAGAAAAAGCTGCGGTGAGCAAACACCGGCACCGGTCCTGTCGATGTGGTCAGATTGAAAGGTGGTCCCGGACCTGATCTGTCAGCCCCGGATATCTTCCGGAGTCAGGGTCAGGGACGCCCCCTGTTCTGTTTCAGTCAGCGTGGCGGCGAGGTGGTCGATGAATGATCGCACCCGGGCGGAAAGGTTATGGCGTTCGGGGTAGACGGCTGAAATATGGGCGGTCTGCCGGAAGCCCGGGAGGACGATGCGCAGGTCCCCGTCACGGACATGGCGGGCGATGTCCCATTCCGAGCGCAACATGATGCCGTGGCCCTGCAACACCCAGTCGAGCGCAACCTCGCCGTCATTGGTGCTGAGATCGCCACTGACTTTTGCCGTCTGCATTTCGCCATTCTGATCGTCAAACCGCCAGAGGTCATAGGTGCCGTGGTCCTGTCGCAGTACGATGCAGTTATGCTTCTGCAGATCGCCAAGTGCTGTCGGCGTGCCGTGACGTTGCAGATAGGCGGGTGCCGCGCAGATATAACGGCGGTTACGAACCAGCAGGCGCATGACCATCTGGCTGTCGGGCGGTGCACCGAAGCGAATACCGACATCAATACCCTCCCGGACCAGATTAAGGGGGGCGTCGGACAGGATCAGCTGAATTTCAACTTCCGGATAGCGTTGCTTGTAGGCGGCTATCATCGGCGCAATGCAGGTACGGCCAAACCGAAGGGTGGAGTTGATCCGCAGCAGACCTTTCGGTGTCTCGCGGGCGCCGGTGATTTTCTGTTCGAGTGACTCGATTTCACTGAGGATGCGTGATGCCTCGCGAAGATAGGTCTCGCCTTCACTGGTCAGGCTGACCCTTCGGGTCGTCCGGTTCAGCAACCGGACGCCAAGCCGGTCTTCAAGCCGTGCCAGCCGGCGACTGACGGCCGAGGCGGAAACCCCGATCTCCTGTCCCGTGCTGGTGAAACTCTCCCGTCGGGCAAGCAGGGCGAAGAAGGCGAGATCGCTTTCCATAACTGTTGTTATCAACGCAACAATGAAATGAGATTTATGAAATTATCAAACTGAATGTAATTGTCTATGACTGTTCACAGTCAGAATTTCGGGCGATAAAGCAGCCCTGTCCACATCAAGGAGTTTCCCATGCGTGAATATAGTATAGCCGCCGTCCCCGGTGATGGCATCGGAGGCGAGGTCATCCGCGCCGGCACCCGCGTTCTTCATGCCGTCGCAGAACGTGACGGGGGCTTTAAGCTGCGTGTTGAGGAATTCCCCTGGGGAACTGATTACTATCTCGAAACCGGCAAGATGATGCCGGATGACGGGCTGGCGACGCTCCGTCCGTTTGACGCCATCTATTTCGGTTCAGCGGGTGATCCGCGTGTGCCGGACCATATTTCGTTGTGGGGCCTGCGCCTTGCCATCTGCCAGCCGTTTGACCAGTACGCGAATGTTCGCCCCTCGCGCCTGCTTCCCGGCATCCGGGGGCCGCTGCGCGACGCGAAGCCGGAGGATGTCGACTGGGTAATCGTCCGGGAAAACTCGGAAGGTGAATATGCGGGTGTCGGTGGTCGGGTTCATACCGGACTGCCGGAAGAAGTCGGCATGGATGTTTCCGTTTTTACACGAACGGGTGTGGAACGTATTCAGCGGTTCGCGCTGGAACTCGCCCGGTCACGGCCCCGGAAGAAACTGACACTGGTCACGAAATCAAACGCCCAGCGTCACGGCATGGTGTTCTGGGATCAGGTGTTTGAAGAAGTCCGGCAGGACTTCCCGGATGTGGAAACCGACAAGATGCTGGTTGATGCCATGACAACGCGGATGGTGCTCGACCCCCGGTCCATCGATACGGTTGTTGCGACCAATCTGCATGCTGATGTGCTGTCCGATCTGGCGGCGGCACTGACCGGCTCCATGGGCATAGCACCGACAGGGAACCTGCGTCCGGAACGGGATGCTCCCTCGATGTTCGAGCCGATTCATGGGTCTGCGTTTGATATCATGGGCAAGGGTATCGCCAATCCGATCGGCTCTTTCTGGTCGGCTGCGATGATGCTGGATCATCTGGGTGAGAAAGCGGCCGCCGCAGCACTGATGACGGCTGTTGAGCGTGTTACTGCCGACGGCAAGGTGCTGACGCGTGATCTTGGCGGCAATGCCACGACCGAACAGGTTACGGATGAAGTGCTGGCCGCTCTGGAAGGCCGCAACGACTAAACTGTTCCGCTGCCCCGGCTGGTTTTCAGCCGGGGCAGGGACTGGTGTTGGAGTGATGCCTGCTCGTCCGCGGCTCCCCGATCCGCAGCCGGAGACAGAAACTTCCTCTCCTGAAATGCCAGCTGGTCATCTCGTACCGGATTGCGGACAGCGAGACCAATATCCGGATGGCATCTTTCATCGGCCAAAAATGCTTCTGGGCTCTCCATACAAGACGCGGAGAGAAACCACGTTCATCGTGAAGCGTCAGCCGGTGGTCTCCCGGTGATGATCCGGGACCACCTGTCGGAAGCCGCCCTGCAGGTTACGACAGTGTTTCAGCAAGTATGTCATAGACCTTGCGAATGCGGGGGCTGGTTCGGAGTTCCCGGTGGGTGACCAGCCACATGGGTACCATGACGTTTTCCAGTTCCGGGAAGGCGCATTCGAGACCGCCGAAGTGGCTGGCAACTTCCTCTGCCATGATGCCGATGCCGAGACCTTTACGGACCAGTTCCCAGACGACGGCACCGTTTTCTGACATCAGCATGAAGTTCTCAGCCGTCAGCGACAGGCCAATATCATTCAGCCATTCGGTAAACCGGTCTGTTTGTTCAAAGCCGATGAAGACGACATCCGAGAGGTCATCTGTCGCCTTTGGTCTGCCGATCTGATCCAGAAATTCAGGGGTTGCATATAACCGCATGGGGATGTTGCGCAGAAACCGGGCAATCAGATCCGGCTGTTCGGGGCGACCATGCCGGATTGCGATATCGGCCTCCCGGCGCCGAAGATCATGAACGTCGTTCGAGGAGACGATCTCGATGCTGATGCCCGGTGCCTCTTTCCGTAACCGTTTCAGGGCATCGGGCAGCATATACATCGATATGCCATCAGTTGCGGTAATGCAGACATGGCCTGCGATGGTCTGTGACTGGCCCGATGCGGTCAGGGATATCCGTCCGGCAGCTTCGCCCATCGCCCGGACATGCTGCAAAAGCTCCAGCCCTGATGATGTGAGAAGCAGTTTCCGCCCCGGTCGTTCGAACAGAGTGACGCCGAGTTGCTGTTCAAGTGCGGCTACCTGCCGGCCCAGTGTCGGTTGCGACAAACGCAATGCACGGGCGGCGGCTGAGAAAGAGCCTTCTTCGGCGGTCACAAGGAAGGCCCGCACCTGATTCCAGTCGAACGCGATGGATGTCCAGTTCATGCAAATATGTATATAGGCCAGTTATATTTAGGCAATTTATTCTGCGATAATGTATGTATAGAACCCACGCCAGCAAAATGGTGGTGATGATGCCATCATAAGCAAGGGAAATAAGCTGATGACCACAAACAGTGCCTTCTGGGACCGTATCGCGCCGCGTTATGCCCGCAGCCGGATATCAGATCAGGCGTCGTATGATCGAAAACTTGCTGTCACACGGGAACATCTGGCACCTGAGATGGATGTGCTGGAATTCGGGTGCGGTACAGGTTCAACAGCAATTCTGCATGCTCCCTTCGTCCGGCAGATCACGGCTATCGATATCTCCGGGCGGATGCTCGATATCGCCCGCACGAAAGCGGCAGATGCGGGAATTGAAAATCTGTCATTCCGGCAGGACGGCATCGAGAACTTCGAGGCAGATGGCCGGAGATGGGATGTGGTGATGGGGCACAGCATTCTGCATCTGCTGGCCGACCGTCAGGCGACGTTCAATAAGGTTCACAATTTGCTCAGGCCGGGTGGTCGTTTCATCACGTCGACGCCCTGTCTCAGCGGTCCGATGTCCTGGCTGAAACCGGTTCTGCCGGTTGCAAGGGTCTTTGGTCTGGTGCCGGAAGTTGCGTTCTTCACGCCTGCTACCCTGGAACAGGAGATCAGCGCCGCAGGTTTTCACATCGAACACAGATGGCAGCCCGGCAGAACGAAGGCGCTGTTTCTGATTGCTGTAAAGGATTGATCCCATGACGTTGCTTCTGTCAGGCCTTGTGCTCTGGATTGCGGCCCATCTGTTCCGGCGGGTCATGCCGCGTCAACGTGAGGCCATGGGTACGTGGGGCAGGCCGGTCGTCGCCATTCTGATCGTCATCAGTGTCGTCATGATGATCTTCGGATACAGGGAAGCCGAGGAGACGTTTCTGTATGTCTTGCCAGGCTGGAGCTGGCATCTGAACAATCTTCTGATGCTGGTGGCGTTATTCCTGATGGATGTGGGGAGGGTGCGTGGTGTTGTCCGTACCTGGATTCGTCACCCTATGCTGACGGGTGTTCTGGTCTGGTCGGTGGCGCATCTGCTGGTAAATGGCGACCTGCCGTCACTGGTGCTGTTTGGAGGCATGGCAGTCTGGGTGGTGCTGGAGATGGTCGTCATCAATCGCGCCGAAGGAGAATGGCAACGCCCTGAACGCGGAACCTGGTTCGGTGACGGCAAAATTCTTGTCCTGTCGCTGGTGCTGTATGCTGTGATCGTTGGTATTCACGGCTGGCTGGGTCACCCCGTATTCTAGCCCCCAGGCGCTCTATGGTGTGATTTCCCGCCTGAACCGGGAGCCCTGATCCTTTCCTCCATAGCCTGTCAGCCAAGCTTGAACCCGCACAGTCCGGCGTTTTCTGAAGGATCAATCCTGCAGAATGTCGCGGACTGAACAAAATAAGCGGGGAACAGGGTTTTGGTATTCGGGCCGGAAATGATAGGACTCTGCGAATCACTGGAAGAAATCATAACAAATGGGGGTTGAAATGAATGATTCCACCGAGCCTGTTCCTGAAGAAGTTCCGCATCCAATTGATACGGAATTTGAAACAGGGCAGCATAATATCACGCCATTCGGGCTTGATATTCACAATCCGGTCTTCTTGATTTCAGGGCTGTCGATTGTTGTTTTCGTCTTTATCACACTTGCTTTTCAGGCGGATGCCACGGAATTCTTTGGCTGGCTGCGTCCGTTCCTGACGTCAAACTTCGACTGGTTCTTCCTGGCGTCGGCAAATGTGTTCGTGCTGTTCAGCATTTTCCTGATGATTTCCCCTCTCGGCAAAATTCGCCTTGGCGGAGATGATGCAACCCCGGATTACAGCTACCTCGGCTGGTTTGCGATGTTGTTCGCAGCGGGCATGGGGATCGGCCTGATGTTCTTTGGCGTTTCCGAGCCGATGTCGCATTTCGCGTCTTCCATGGGCGGGGTCGCATCAGAAGGTGGTGTACGAACAGACTGGGCACCGCTGGGGGCCGCAGCAGGGGATATCGAGGCAGCCCGTAATCTGGGCATGGCGGCCACGATCTTCCACTGGGCACTTCACCCCTGGGCGATCTATGCGGTTCTGGCGCTGTCTCTGGCGTTCTTTACCTATAATCGCGGATTGCCGCTGACGCTGCGCTCGGCCTTTTACCCGCTGCTTGGCGACCGGGTCTGGGGCTGGTGGGGTCATATGATCGATATCCTTGCCGTCTTTGCGACCTTGTTTGGTCTGGCCACAAGCCTCGGCTTCGGCACGGAGCAGGCGCTTGCCGGTCTGAACTATCTGTTCGGCTGGAGTACGGGTAACGGTGCCAAGGTCATCCTGATTGCGGCGATTACCGGTCTGGCCATGATCTCGGTGATCCGGGGACTTGATGGCGGCGTTAAGGTGCTGTCCGAAATCAATATCGGACTGGCCGCGCTGCTGCTGCTGTTCATCATTATTGTTGGCCCGACGGCGACGATCTTCGAGACGATCCTCTCCGGCGGACTTGCCTATGTGAAGGAAGTTGTACCGCTTTCAATGCCGTTCGGTCGTGAAGATGCGAACTTCTCACAGGGCTGGACTGCATTTTACTGGGCCTGGTGGATTTCCTGGTCACCGTTTGTCGGCATGTTCATTGCCCGGGTTTCCCGCGGTCGTACGGTGCGGGAATTCATGTTCTGCGTCATCGTCATTCCGACGCTGGTCAGTGTTGTCTGGATGGGTGCTTTCGGTGGAACGGCCATTGCGCAGGTGGTTGCTGATGCGGCAGCTCCGGTTAAGGCTGCTGCACTTGAACTGAAACTGTTCGAGATGCTGAAGCCTCTGCCCTTTGCCATGTTCACCTCGTTTCTGGGTATCATTCTGGTGCTGGTGTTCTTTGTCACCTCATCAGATTCCGGTTCGCTGGTGATTGATACCATCACGGCTGGTGGCAAGACGAATGCACCGGTTTCACAGCGTGTATTCTGGTGCACCTTTGAAGGTGTTGTCGCGGCGACCCTGCTGCTGGTTGGCGGGGCGGGAGCCCTGACAGCCCTGCAGGCAATGGCGGTATCAACCGGCTTTCCCTTCACCATCGTTCTGCTGGTGATGTGTGTCAGTCTGTATATCGGGTTGCGACAGTCAGCGAAGCTGGCCAAGTAACAATCGGATCAAAGCCGATCAGCCCCCGCATCTCTGGTGCGGGGGCTTTTTTTTGACTGATCCGGATCTGGCGGAGAGGATAGGGATGTTGCCCGGGATTACGGATGACATCGTGGTGAGAATCTCTTAAACCGCTGAAATGACACAGCCAACCCTACACTTGTTTTGCGGCAAGATGGCCGCTGGAAAGTCGACTCTCGCTGCCAGTATTGCCGCAGAAGAGGGCGCGGTTCTGGTGAATGAAGACAACTGGAACAACCTTCTCTGGCCTGGCGAGATAAGAACCATCGAAGACTATGCCGACAGGGCTGGCAGACTTCGGAAGGTTCTGTTTCCGATGCTGGTTGAGATGCTTCGTTCGGGAATGTCTGTTGTTCTGGATTTTCCGGGCAACACCCGGCGTCAGCGCGCGGGCCTGATCAGTCTTTCGCAAGCGGCAGGTGTCGGTCATGTCCTCCACCTGATCGAGACCAGCGATGAGGAGTGCAAACGCCGGCTGAAAATTCGCAATGCCTCTGGCGAGCATCCGTTTGCACCGACAGAAGCAGACTTTGAATTGTTCAGCAGCTATTTTGAACTTCCATCGACCGACGAAGGCCTGATGATCATAAAGCATTGAATTTAAGGCCCGCTGATAAGGCCCGGACAATTTTTCCCTTGGGCGACAGGGCATTGGGTTATATCAAGAGGCCACATTTATCAGGAGTGAGATGATGACTGCGGAGCCGACACGGATCGCGATTCTTGGAGCCAGTGGATATACGGGAGCGGAGCTTGTGCGTCTGCTGAGCCGGCACACGGGCGGACGAATTGTGGCAATGACGGCTGATCGCAAGGCCGGAGTGCCCTTTCGCGAAGTCTACCCGCATCTGGGGCAGCTCGATCTGCCGGAACTCGACAAGGTTGAGGATGTCGACTGGTCGGGTGTTGATTTCGTCTTTTGCGGATTGCCGCACGGCACCACCCAGGAAATCATCGCCGGACTGCCGGATCATGTCCGGATTGTCGATCTGTCCGCAGATTTCCGGTTCACCAGCCTTGAGACCTATGCGATCTGGTACGGGCATGAACATCTGGCGCCGGACCTCCAGAAGGATGCCGTCTATGGACTGACGGAAATCAAGCGGGAGGCCATTCACGGGGCGCGTCTTGTGGCCAATCCCGGCTGCTATACCACCGGTGCAGAACTGCCGCTGATCCCGCTGCTCATCGCAGACCAGATCGAACGCGATAACATCATCATTGATGCGAAGTCGGGTGTCACCGGCGCCGGGCGTGCGCCGAAGGAAGGGTCGCTGTTTACGGAGGTGTCGGAAGGCATCCATGCCTATGGCGTGGCCAAACATCGTCATGCGGTCGAGATCGATCAGGAACTGACGGAAGCAGCCGGTGAGCCGATTACCGTTACCTTCACCCCGCATCTGATGCCGATGAACCGTGGCATTCTGTCGACCATCTATGTCACCCTGAAACCGGGTGTCAGCGCCAGCGATCTGCATGCCACCCTGGCGGCGCGCTATGCTGACGAGCCGTTTGTCGGTATCCTGCCGGAAGGCGAAGTTCCGGCCACACGCCATGTCCGCGGATCGAACTACACGCTGATTGGTGTTGTTGCAGACCGTGTAAAGGGACGTGCGATCATCATCAGTGCGCTCGATAATCTGGTAAAGGGTGCATCGGGACAGGCGATCCAGAACATGAATGTCATGCTCGGCCTGCCGGAGACGCTGGGCCTCGATCAGCAGCCACTGTTCCCATAAGTTCAGCCAAGACCTCAAGCCCTCACCCTGAACCTGTTTCAGAGGCGGGGGAGGCTTTTATCAACGGAGAAAATACCTATGAGCGGCCTTATTCTGCCTTACAACGATATCCTTCCGAAAATTGCCGATGATGCCTTCATCGCACAGAACGCTGTCATCATTGGCGATGTCGAAATCGGTCCGGAAGCGAATATCTGGTACAATGTTGTCGTTCGCGGGGATGTGGCGAGTATCCGCATTGGTGCGCGTGCCAATATTCAGGATGGTACGATTGTGCATGTCAGCCGTGGTCGCGCAGGCACCGTTATCGGTGACGATGTGACCATCGGGCATATGGCCATCATTCACGCCTGCACTCTGGAATCTCATGCGTTTGTTGGCATGGGAGCAACAGTCATGGACGGTGCTGTCGTTGAAGGTGGCGGCATGGTTGCAGCCGGTGCGTTGCTGACACCGAACAAGCGGGTGAAAAAGGGTGAACTCTGGTCCGGCAGCCCGGCGAAATACTGGCGCCAGCTGACAGACGAAGAAAACCGTACATTGCCGCAGACCGCTGCGCATTATGCGAAGATGGCGCAGTCCTATCGCAAGGTCGCCGAAGGCAAGTAAAGCGACGGCAGATCAGACGGGAGGGCAGTCCGCAGCTGATGCAGGCTGCCTTTTCTTTGGTCTGATTTTACACTTTACGTAAACGTAAGTCTGATGCATCGTTCTGCGATGAAAGATCAATTCACCATTGCTGATCTGGCGGCCGAGTTCGGCGTTACCAACCGGACAGTCCGGTTTTATGAAGATGCCGGACTGATCTCGCCGGCGCGGGCCGGGCAGCGCCGGATCTACAGCCAGCGGGACCGGACGCGGCTGCGGCTGATCATGCGCGGCAAGCGGCTTGGCTTTTCCATTCAGGAAATTCGCGAAATCCTTGATCTTTATGACATGGATGGCGGTGAGGTCGGTCAGCTTCAGCATTTTATCGAGAAGATCGCGGAGCGGCGTGACCATCTGGAGCAGCAGCGACAGGACATTGCGGCGATTCTCAATGAGCTTGAACGGATTGAGGCTGATTGTTCCGAGCGCCTGACCCGGCTCAGGTCCAGGCAGGATGAGAAGAAAGCTCAACTTTCACTGACATTAGGATAGGCCGTGACCAACGACATCACCGCACCGGTTGTTCATGCGGAGGGACTGCCAGTTTGCCATCGGGGTGCCATCTATCCCTGGCATCATGACCATATGGGGCACATGAACGTGCAGCATTATATCGGCAAGTTCGACGAGGCGACCTGGAACCTGTTTGCCCTGTTCGGGGTGACTGCGAAGACCCTGCGGGAAGACGGCTACAACATGGCGGCCCTGCAACAGGATATCCGCTACAAGGCGGAACTGGTTGCAGGTGATATCATTGCCGTGACCAGCCGGGTCGAGCGTTTGTCGAACAAGACCGTTACGTTCAGTCATGAGATGCGTAATCTCGGTACAGGGGCGGTTTCGGCCCAGATCCGCAATATCGCCTGTTTCATCAATTCTTCGACCCGGCAGAGTATGGCAATTCCGGAGGATCTGCGTGCCCGGATGACGGCACTGGTGACGGAGCATGATGCGATCTGCGGAACGGCAGATGTCTGACTTCACGCCGAAGGTTGCAGACTATGCCGACCGGGTGAGGGCAAGCTTCTCGCGACAGGGTGTCATGGGGCTGATGGGGGCTTCTGTTTCTGCCGTGGAACCGGGGTTTGTTGAAATCCGGCTGCCCTGGCGGCAGGATCTGACCCAGCAGCATGGCTTCTTTCATGCGGGCGTCACCTCAACGATTGTTGATAGCGCGGGTGGTTATGCCGGATATACGCTGTTTCCTGAGAATTCCAGTGTTGTGACGGTTGAGTTCAAGATCAACCTCGTGGCCCCGGCAGAAGGTGAAGAACTGATCGCCCGCGGGCGGGTCGTCCGTCCGGGCCGTAATCTGACGATCTGTTCCGGCGAGGTTTTCGTCGCTACTGACAATAATGAGATGCTCTGTGCGATAATGCAGCAGACACTGATGTGCCTGCATGACAGGCCGGATCAACCGGCGTGAGGAGAGAACTTCCATGATTTCCAACAGTTTTCCGTCGCTCAATTTCGATCTCGGTGAAACCGCCGACATGTTGCGCGACAGCGTGGCCAGCTTTGCTGCGGATGAAATTGCCCCGCTGGCGGAAGGTGTTGACCGCGATAACGAATTCCCCAATCAGCTCTGGCGAAAGTTCGGGGATATCGGTCTGCTCGGCATCACGGTATCAGAGGAATATGGCGGCGCGGATATGGGCTATCTGGAACATTGCATTGCGATGGAAGAGATCAGCCGGGCATCGGCCTCTGTCGGGCTGTCCTATGGTGCGCATTCAAACCTTTGTGTGAACCAGATCTACCGGAACGGCAGCGCCGAACAGAAGCAGCGTTATCTGCCCGGGCTGATATCGGGCGAAAATGTCGGTGCCCTGGCGATGAGTGAACCGGGCGCCGGATCTGATGTGGTTTCGATGAAACTTCGGGCCGAGAAGAAGGGGGATCGCTATATCCTCAACGGCAACAAGATGTGGATCACCAACGGCCCCGATGCCGATACACTGGTGGTCTATGCGAAGACGGATCCTGAAGCCGGGCCGCGGGGCATCACCGCCTTTCTGATCGAAAAGGGGTTCAGTGGCTTCTCGACCGCGCAGAAACTCGACAAGCTGGGTATGCGCGGATCCAACACCTGTGAACTGGTCTTCCAGGATTGCGAAGTGCCGGCAGAGAACGTGCTGGGAGAGGTCGGGCGAGGCGTCAATGTGCTGATGAGTGGTCTGGATTATGAGCGGGCTGTTCTTGCGGCCGGGCCGATTGGCATCATGCAGGCCTGCATGGATATCGTACTGCCCTATATTCATGAGCGGAAGCAGTTCGGGAAACCGATCGGCGAATTCCAGCTGATGCAGGGCAAGCTGGCGGACATGTACACCACCATGAACGCCGCCAAGGCCTATGTATATACTGTTGCCAGGGCCTGTGACCGCGGTGAGACAACCCGGAAGGATGCCGCGGGTGCTATCCTTTATGCAGCCGAGAAAGCCACCTGGATGGCGCTGGAGGCGATCCAGTGCCTTGGTGGCAACGGATACATCAACGACTATGCGACCGGGCGTCTGCTGCGGGACGCAAAGCTTTACGAAATTGGTGCAGGCACCAGTGAAATTCGCCGGATGCTGATCGGGCGCGAGCTGTTCAGCGAAACGACCTGACGGGAGACGAGATCATGAAGCATCAGCCCTTCGATCCCCGGACGGTGCCGGGAGAGACCGGAACCGACTATCCGCCACCTTATGATCAGGCCGTTGCCGGGCGGGAGCGTGTGGCCGTTGGTGATCTGTTTGGCCTGACCCAGTTCGGAGCGAATGCGACGAGATTGCGACCCGGTGCTGCGTCTGCCCAGCGACACTGGCATGCCTGCGAGGATGAGTTCATTGTCATCCTTGAAGGCGAGGCTACTCTGAAGACAGATGAAGGTGAGACAGTCCTGAAGACAGGCATGATGGCCGGGTTCCCGGCGGGCGATCAGAATGGTCATCAGTTAATTAATACTGGAAAGAATGACCTCTATTACATTGAAATTGGCTATCGTTCTCCTGTTGACAGAGTTGAGTATCCGGATGCTGACATGTTGTTTGTCCGGGATGCGGATGGTGAACATATGTTGCGTAAAGACGGGTCCCCGATTGAGGAGAAACAGTGATGAGCAGATCAGATCCCATCGTTATCGTCGGGGCGGCACGTACCCCGATGGGTGGTTTTCAGGGCAGCCTCTCTGCGGTACCGGCACCTGAACTCGGAGGGACTGCGATCAGGGCGGCACTGGAACGCGCGGGGCTGTCATCGGATGATGTTGACGAAAATATCATGGGTGTGGTCCTGCCTGCGGGCCTTGGCCAGGCACCGGCCCGACAGGCGGGGCATCATGCCGGGCTGGGCTGGGACAAACCGGCGACGACCGTGAACAAGATGTGCGGATCAGGCATGAAGGCTGCAATGCTGGCCCATGACGCCATTGCTGCGGGCGTGAATGATATCATGATTGCCGGCGGCATGGAGAGCATGTCGAACGCGCCTTACCTTCTGCCAAAAGCCCGCGGGGGGCTGAGGATGGGGCATGGTGAGGTGAAGGATCATATGTTCCTCGACGGGCTGGAGGATGCTTATGAGACCGGCCGTCTGATGGGAACCTTTGCCGAGGATACAGCCCGGCATTACCAGTTTACACGGGAAGCGCAGGACGAGTTTGCGATTACCTCACTGACCCGTGCCCGCAAGGCGACGGAGGATGGCAGTTTTGCCGGTGAGATCACGCCCTTCACGGTTCGGGGCCGCAAAGGGGAGACGGTTGTCGACAGCGATGAACAGCCGTTCAATGCCAACATCGATAAAATCCCGACCCTGCGCCCGGCTTTCGCCAAAGACGGATCGGTGACCGCTGCCAATTCCAGTTCGATTTCCGATGGCGGTGCGGCCCTCGTGCTGATGCGTTTGTCAGAAGCCGAAAAGCGGGGCCGGAAACCACTGGCGATCATCAGGGGGCACAGCACGCATGCGCAGGAACCGGCCTGGTTCACAACGGCTCCGGTTGGTGCCATGCAGAAGCTTCTGGAACGGACGGGATGGTCTGCGGGGGATGTCGATCTTTATGAAATCAATGAGGCTTTTGCCGTGGTGACCATGGCGGCCATGCGAGATCTCGATCTGCCCCATGACAAGGTCAATATCCATGGTGGTGCCTGCGCGCTGGGGCATCCCATCGGTGCTTCCGGTGCCCGCATTCTGGTGACCCTGCTGGCGGCAATGGAGAAACATGATTTGAAAAAAGGCATGGCCAGCCTTTGTATCGGTGGTGGCGAAGCCACAGCTATGGCTGTCGAGCGAATTAACTGAACACAGAAGAAGCCCCAGAGGGCAGAGTTTAACAGGAGGATACCGAATGCCGACAATACTTATCAGCGGGGCCAATCGCGGAATTGGTCTGGAACTCACCAGACAATATCGGGCGGATGGCTGGGATGTCATTGGCTGCTGCCGCACACCGGCAACCGCCGATGACCTGAAAGCCGTTGGAGGTGTACAGGTCGAGCAGCTTGATGTGACCAGTGATGATTCCGTAAAGGCGCTTGCCGCAAAGCTGTCGGGTAAGCCTGTCGATGTCCTGTTCAACAATGCCGGTATTTATGGCCCGCGTGGGTGGCAGTTCGGATCAACAGACTTCGACGCAATGCGTGAGGTCATGGAAACCAACCTCTATGCACCGGTCCGGCTTGTGGAAGCCTTTGCTGATAACCTGATCGCCAGCGACCAGAAGAAAATCGCCACGGTCTCCAGCCGGATGGGCTCGATTGCCTCGAACGGCAGTGGCGAGATGATTTATCGCACGTCGAAGACAGCGGTGAACATGGCAATGAGCATTCTGGCCAAATCACTGGCCGGGCAGGGTGTTACCTCCATCGTTCTGCATCCGGGCTGGGTGCAGACAGATATGGGCGGGGCGGCTGCGGATATTGATGCTGCGACTTCAGCCCGTGGAATGCGGGCCGTTGTTGCCAGCGTGAAGCCAGCCGATACCGGTGGTTTCTTCAATTACGACGGATCCTCCATCGACTGGTAGGGAGTGCAGGGCATGACCAGATATCATCTCGCACAGATCAATGTCGGGCATACACTCTATCCGACCGATCATCCGGGGATAGCTGATTTCATGAACCAGCTGGATGAAATCAATGCGCTGGCGGAAAGCTCGCCGGGATTTGTCTGGCGGCTCAAATCCGACAGCGGCAATGCGACGGATATATTGCTGACCGATGATCCGCAGTTCATCATCAACATGTCGGTCTGGGAGACGCCGGAGGCTCTGTTCGATTATGTCTACAAGACCGGGCACACGAAGGTCATGGCCCGCCGCCGGGAGTGGTTCGCCCGGCCAGATGGTGCCTATCAGTGCCTGTGGTGGATACCGGCCGGTACCGAGCCGACAGCTCAGCAGGGGCTGGCCCGTCTGGCCCTTCTGGAAGCCAGCGGCCCAACGGCACAGGCCTTCACCTTCAAACAGCGTTTCCCCGCGCCTGACGGACAATCCGACAGGGCAGGAAACCTTTCCCCGGACCAGCATTGCGTCGGCTGGTCATGACCAGAACCCGATCTGATCTCTGCATAATCACTCCATCGAAGCCTGCGGCAATGGAGATGATGACATGCAACAACAAGATTTGGGTGACGACAACTGGCCGGAGGCAGGATTGACCCGAAATGTCCTTGCGGCGGCGTTTGAGGTCTCCAATCAGCTGGGAGCAGGCTTTCTGGAGCGGGTCTATCAGAATGCCCTTCTCGTTGAGCTGAAAATCAGAGGGATTTCAACTCAGAACGAGGTTCCCCTGAATGTCTCCTACAAGGGACATGAGGTCGGGAGGTATGTAGCCGACATGATCGTCGACGGCTGCCTCATTATCGAAGTTAAGGCGATAGAAAACCTGTCCCGTTCCCATGTTGGCCAAACACTCAACTATTTGCGGGCGACAGGGAACAAACTTGCTCTGTTGATTAATTTTGGCAGGAACCGGTTACAGTATCAGAGGGTGATTCTCTGATGCAGAAGCTTTTGACACAGATGAACACAGATAAACACAGATGCCCCGGGAAACTGGCTGAATCAGTGCCGCACAGCATGGCGGTCGCTGGAATTCTGCACGGCAAGGCCGTGCGTAAATATCCCGAAAATTCAGCCTTCGGAATAACGGAACGGCTGTCAAAAACCTTCACTACCATCTGTGTTTATCTGTGTTCATCTGTGTCGATAAACCTGCTCTCACGAACAGTTTCTGCATTGTCGTCAGCCACTGCTTCACATCTGTCCGTATGTGTTTATTCGCGTCATCACCTCCATAGCGACGAGGGGGCAGGTCATGCTGCTTACTGAAACGCAGGAGATGATCCGGGAGACTGCCCGTGCTTTTGCGCGCGAAAAGCTGGCACCGAATGCGGCGGCTTGGGATCGGGGGTCGATATTCCCGCAGGAGGCCATCCGCGAGATGGGAAACCTCGGCTTCATGGGGATGCTGGTGCCGGAGGAGTGGGACGGGGTGGAGTGCGATCACGTCGCCTATGCCATGGCGCTGGCGGAAATTGCGGCGGGTGACGGTTCCTGCTCGACCATCATGAGCGTACATAATTCTGTCGGCTGTATGCCGGTGCTGAAATATGGTACGGAAGATCAGAAACAGCGTTTTCTCCGGCCATTGGCCCGGGGCGACATGCTGGCGGCCTTTGCGCTGACTGAACCGCATACCGGTTCCGACGCCTCAGCCATTCGTACAAGGGCGGAACGTTCCGGGAATGGCTGGGTGCTCAATGGCACCAAGCAGTTCATCTCCTCCGGCTCCCGGGCCGATATCTGCATTGCCTTTGCGGTGACTGACCCGGCAGCGGGCAAGAAGGGAATCAGTGCCTTCATCGTGCCGACGGACAGGGCGGGATATATCGTCGCCTCGACAGAGAAGAAGCTTGGCCAGAAAGCGTCCGAAACCTGCCAGATTGTCTTTGAAGACCTGCAACTGGAAGCAGACCTGATGCTGGGGAAGGAGGGCGAGGGCTATCGCATTGCGCTTTCCAATCTGGAGGGCGGCCGGATCGGCATTGCCGCACAATCCGTTGGCATGGCGCAGGCTGCCTATGAGGCGGCTCTGTCCTATGCGAAGGAACGCACCAGTTTCGGCAAACCGATCATTGAACATCAGGCAGTGAATTTCCGCCTTGCAGATATGGCCACTCAGATTGAGGCCGCGCGGCAGATGGTGCTGCATGCGGCATGCCTGAGAGACGCGGGACGGCCCTGCCTCAAGGAAGCATCGATGGCGAAACTGTTCGCGTCGGAAATGGCAGAGCGGGTCTGTTCAGATGCGATCCAGACCCATGGCGGTTATGGCTATCTGAACGACTATCCGGTGGAGCGTATCTACCGTGATGTCCGGGTCTGCCAGATCTATGAAGGCACTTCAGACATTCAGCGGCTGGTGATCGGTCGCGCAATTGCAGGAGACTAAAGAATGGCCGATCCAATTGAGTTCTGGTTCGATTTTTCCAGCCCCTATGCCTATTTCGCACAGGCCAAGATCGACGATATTGGCGCCCGTCACGGCCGGGAAACAATCTGGCGGCCGTTCCTGCTGGGGGCGGTCTTCAAGATTACCGGCATGCCGCCGCTGGTGGAAGTCCCGATGAAGGGTGAATACTGCCTCGAAGACTGGCCCCGGCTGGCCCGTTTTCAGCACCTTCCCTGGACCATGCCAGACCCCTTTCCGATTGCGACGATTGCAGCGGCGCGTGCCTTCTACTGGCTGGATGAAACGGACCCGGCAAAGGCGAAGTCATTCGCACAGGCCTGTTTCGATACTTATTTTGGCCAGGGCATCCAGATTGGTAAACCCGATGAAGTTGCGGCTGTTGCGGAGGGCATCGGCGTTGATGGTGCTGCCCTGCTGGAAGCGATTCAGCAGCCCGAGATAAAGGACAAGCTGCGTCTCAATGTCGAGGCTGCAGTCGAGAAGCAGATATTCGGCTCACCGATGATCATTGTCGACGGCGAGCGATTCTGGGGTTCTGACCGTATCTGGATGGTCAAGAAGTGGCTGCAAAGCGGCGGCTGGTGATGGTTTGAAACCTCATGTCATCCCGGCGGTCCCCGGGATGACACGGAGGTGATGGCTTCGCCTTATCAGTTACGGGATATCTGAATCCGGTTTTTGAAAGAAAACGCAAATGACGAAGATCAAGTCAGCCCTAAACCCGTGTTCGGCAGAATTCCAGGCGAATGCCGACGCGCTGAAAGCCACGGTTACGGACCTGCAGGCGGAAGTCAGCCGGGTGAAGCTGGGCGGTGGCGAGCGGTCGCGGGAACGTCATCTCGGGCGGGGCAAGTTGCTGCCGCGGGACCGGGTGCGGCAGTTGCTGGATCCGGGATCGCCGTTTCTCGAACTGTCGCAGCTTGCGGCACATGGAATGTATGGTGGTGATATTCCGGCAGCTGGCATCCTGACCGGCGTGGGGCGTGTGTCTGGTACGGAATGTGTGATCGTTGCCAATGATGCGACGGTAAAGGGCGGCACCTATTATCCGATGACCGTAAAAAAACATCTGCGGGCGCAGGAGATAGCCGAGCAGAACAATCTGCCCTGTATCTATCTGGTGGATTCCGGCGGGGCCAATCTGCCGATGCAGGACGAGGTTTTTCCGGACCGGGATCATTTCGGCCGTATTTTCTATAATCAGGCTAATATGAGCGCGAAGGGTATTCCGCAGATTGCTGTGGTGATGGGCTCCTGCACGGCTGGCGGGGCGTATGTTCCGGCGATGTCCGACGAAAGCGTGATCGTCCGTAATCAGGGCACGATCTTTCTGGGCGGGCCGCCTCTGGTCAAGGCGGCGACAGGCGAAGTGGTTTCCGCAGAGGACCTCGGCGGGGCAGATGTTCATTCCCGTACATCCGGTGTCACGGATCATATGGCGCAGAATGATGCTGAAGCACTGGCGACGGCGCGGAGAATTGTCAGTAACCTGAACCGGGTCAAGCAACCGGCACTGGCCGTTCGGGAGAGCGTCGAGCCAGCCTATGCACAGGAAGAAATCTACGGCGTTGTCTCGGCTGATCCCAGGAAGCCATTCGATGTGCGGGAGATCATTGCCCGTATTGTTGATGGTTCGGAATTTGACGAGTTCAAACAGCTCTACGGGACGACCCTGATCTGCGGGTTTGCTCATATCTTCGGCTATCCCGTTGGTATCGTCGCGAACAATGGCATCCTGTTCTCGGAGAGTGCCCTGAAAGGTGCGCATTTCATTGAACTCTGCGCGCAGCGGGGTATTCCGCTCGTCTTCCTCCAGAACATCACCGGCTTCATGGTCGGCTCGAAATATGAGTCCGGCGGCATTGCCAAGGACGGGGCGAAGATGGTGACGGCAGTGGCGACGGCTAAAGTCCCGAAATTCACGGTCATCATCGGCGGTTCATTCGGTGCAGGGAACTATGGCATGTGCGGCCGGGGCTACAGCCCCCGGTTCCTCTGGATGTGGCCCAATGCCCGGATCAGCGTCATGGGGGGCGCACAGGCTGCCGGTGTGCTGGCCACGGTGAAATGTGACGCGATGGAAAAACGCGGGGAAAGCTGGAGCGAGGAAGAGGAGGCCGCGTTCAGACAACCGGTGCTCGACCAGTTCGAGGAACAGGCTCATCCCTATTATGCCTCAGCCCGTTTGTGGGATGACGGCATCATTGACCCGGCGGATACCCGAATGGTGCTGGGTCTCGGTATCTCTGCGTCGCTGAATGCCCCGATTGAACAGACACGCTTCGGCGTGTTCCGGATGTAGGGAAGGGCAGGGCAGGACATGACTGATAACATTCTGCTTGAGGTCAGCAAGGGCATCGCCCGGCTGACACTGAACCGTCCGGATGTACGCAACGCCTTTGATGACCGGCTGATTGCAACACTGAATACCATGCTGGATGACCTTGCTGCCCGCGAAGATCTGCGCCTGCTGGTGCTGACCGGGGCGGGAAAGGCCTTCTCGGCAGGCGCAGACCTGAACTGGATGCGCCGGATGGCGGGCTACAGCCGGGATGAAAACCTGGCCGACGCCATGGAACTGGCCCGGCTGCTGCGGCGGCTGAATGAATTTCCCCGGCCTGTCATCGGACTGATAAACGGCCCGGCCTATGCAGGGGCGGTGGGACTGGTGTCCTGCTGCGACATTGTCCTCGCCAGCGATCAGGCGAGCTTTGCGATCTCCGAGGTCAAGCTGGGGCTGATCCCGGCAACGATTTCGCCCTATGTTGTGGCGGCAATCGGGGAGCGTGAAGCACGGCGCTATTTCCTGTCTGCCGATGTCTTCGACGCGGCAGAAGCAAAGCGGATCGGGCTGGTGCATGAGGTGGTGCCCCATGATGATCTGCCGGAAGCCGGTGAGAAACTGATTGGCCGGATGCTGAAGAACAGCCCGGATGCCATGTCCGCCTCCAAACCTTTGGTCCGTTCGGTTACGGGCAGGCCGGTTGATGAAGAACTGATGACCCATACCGCCGCCGGAATCGCCGATATCCGGGCATCCGTTCAGGGGCAGGAAGGCGTGACGGCCTTTCTGGAAAAACGCAAACCCGACTGGGTTCAGGAGACAGAATGATGCTGAAATCAATCCTGATCGCCAATCGTGGAGAGATCGCCTGTCGTGTCATGCGCACCGCGAAACGCCTCGGCCTTCGTACCATCGCCGTCTATTCCGAAGCTGACAGGGATGCGATGCATGTCCGGCAGGCAGACGAGGCGGTACTGATCGGCCCTGCAGCGGCCGGTGAAAGCTATCTGGTCATCGACCGGGTCATTGCGGCGGCAAAGGCGACCGGGGCAGAGGCGATCCATCCGGGCTACGGCTTTCTGTCCGAAAATGCAGACTTCGCCCGGGCCTGTGCGGCGAACGATATCGTCTTTGTCGGTCCGCCTGCGGGTGCCATCGACGCGATGGGCTCTAAGTCTGCTGCCAAGGCACTGATGGAAAAAGCCGGTGTGCCGCTGGTTCCCGGATATCACGGTGATGACCAGTCGATTGCGACCCTGGCGAAGGCGGTGCTGGAGATCGGTTTTCCGGTGCTGATCAAGGCAACAGCGGGCGGCGGTGGCAAGGGGATGCGCCGGGTTGACCGGGCGGAAGATGTCGAGACCGAACTGGCTGCTGCGCAGCGCGAGGCAAAATCATCATTTGGTGACGAGAAGGTGCTGGTCGAACGCCTGCTGGAACGCCCGCGCCATGTTGAAGTGCAGATCTTTGCCGACGGGCATGGCAACTGCGTGCATATTTTTGAGCGGGACTGCTCGATTCAGCGGCGCCATCAGAAGGTGGTTGAAGAAGCCCCGGCCCCCGGTGTCGACGAGGCCCTGCGGAACGAAATCGGGGCGGCAGCGGTTGCTGCGGCAAAGGCCATTGGCTATGTCGGGGCGGGGACGGTGGAATTCCTGCTGGATACGGATGGCTCCTTCTATTTCATGGAGATGAACACCCGGTTGCAGGTGGAGCATCCTGTGACGGAACTGATCTCCGGCCTTGATCTGGTTGAACTGCAACTGCGTGTCGCCAGTGGCGAGATGCTGCCCTTCGGACAGGCCGATCTGGCACCAAAGGGGCATGCCATCGAAGTGCGGCTCTATGCCGAAGACCCTGCCGGCGGCTTCCTGCCGGCGACCGGTCGCCTGGAACATCTTCGGTATCCCCCGGCCTCGGACCATATCCGCATTGATGACGGGGTTGAGGAGGGGGACGAGGTCAGCGTTCATTACGATCCGATGATCTCGAAAGTCATTGTCTGGGATCGTGACCGGCCTTCTGCTGTGCGCCGTCTCTGTGAGGCGCTGGATGCAACGGAAGTGGTAGGGCTGAAGACCAACCGGGATTTCCTGCGCGCTATTGCCGGACATCCGGCCTTCATGGATGCTGATCTGGATACCGGGTTTATCGGGCGCTACGAAGCTGACCTGTTTGCGAATCCGGATACGGACCGGGGCGAGATGCTGGTGCTGGCGTCGTTATATGTTCTGTCCCGGCAGGCGCTGGACACGGCAAGACGGGCCGCCGCCTCAAATGATCCAGCATCACCCTGGAACCTGACGAATGGCTGGCGAATGAATGACGCCAATCACTTCGATCTGCTGTTTGAAATCGGCGGCGAGGAAGTGACCGTCAGCGTCGTGCAGGGACGTGATGGCTATGCCTTTGATACCGGTAGCGGTCTGGTCGCGGCAGAAGGCAGGCTTGCGGGCAATGATGTTCTGGTTGCCCGGATCGGCGGCCGGCAGGTACGGGCCAGCATTGCTGCGACAGGGGACGCACTGACACTGTTTGTCCGGGGTGTGGCACAGCGCCTGACGCTGGTTGATCCGGCGCGGACTGATGACGCCTCGGCTGCCTTGACCGGCGGGTTGACGGCGCCTATGCCGGGCAAGGTCATCGCCGTGGAAGTTGGTGTGGGTGACCGGGTTGATGCCGGTGATGCGCTGATGGTGATGGAGGCGATGAAGATGGAACATACGATCCGCGCACCGGAAGCCGGAACCGTGGATGAAATTTTCTTTGCGGCAGGCGATCAGGTCGAAGACGGGGCGGTGCTTCTTGCCCTGACGGGTGGGGACGGAACATGAGCCTGCCTTCAAAGGTGCGCGTCGTCGAAGTTGGCCCTCGCGATGGTCTGCAGAACGAGAAGACGAATGTCTCGACAGAGGTCAAGATAGCCCTGATTGACCGGCTGGCTGCGGCTGGACTGCCTGCTGTTGAAGCGACGGCTTTTGTTTCACCGAAATGGGTGCCGCAGATGGCGGATAATGCAGCGGTGATGGCCGGGATAGCACGCCGTACGGGTACAGCCTATCCGGTGCTGACTCCCAATATGAAAGGCTTTGAAGCAGCGCTGGCGGCAGGGGCGAACGAAGTCGCGGTATTCGGCGCGGCATCGGAAAGCTTTTCGCAGAAAAATATCAACTGTTCGATAGCAGAAAGCCTGGATCGTTTTGCGCCGGTACTAGAGGCTGCGAAGGCCGCGAATGTCCGGGTTCGGGGATATGTCTCCTGTGTGCTCGATTGTCCCTATGAGGGGCCGGTTGAGCCCGCTGCCGTGGCAACAGTCGCAAAGCGTCTTTACGATATGGGCTGTTATGAAGTGTCGCTGGGCGACACGATCGGACGGGGCACACCCGTGCGGGCGGCAACAATGGTCCGCACGGTTGCCGATGCGGTGCCGATGGAGAAACTTGCCGCGCATTTTCACGATACTTACGGTCAGGCGCTGGCCAATCTTTATGCGGTGCTGGAATGCGGCATTGCGACGGTTGATTCCTCGGTTGCCGGTCTGGGGGGCTGTCCCTATGCGAGGGGAGCTTCCGGCAATGTCGCGACTGAGGATGTGCTCTATATGCTGGCCGGTCTGGGAATTGAAACAGGAGTTGATCTCAACGCTGTTATCGAAGCGGGGCGTTTCATCTCTGCCGAGCTTGGTCGGGCACCCTCAAGCAAGGTAAATCTGGCACTGGGCGGTCAGGCCGTGACGGCGTGAAGGGGACATTGCTGTCCTGATATCATACTCTTTCTGGTCTCCGGTGCTTCCCTCTGATAACAGATCAGAATGATCCCGCGACAGACCAGACGACTTTTCATGACCGGGTTGAGAACGCTGCTCGGCATTCGTCGGGAGATGCTGTTTACGCCCTATCGGTATGCCGAACAGATTATCCCGCCGGGCAGCCGTACAGCCTATCCGGCGGTCACAGCGGCAATGCGCCGGTCGGAAGACCAGTTTCGTGAGGTGCTTTCCGGGCTTGAACAGTTCCGGGAGACCTTTAGTGGCTTTTCCGGCGCCGAACCGCCGGAGCCCAGATGGGAACAGGACTGGTTTCCGCGTCTGGATGGTGCGGTCGCCTATGCTTTCGTGCGGTGGCTGCAGCCAGACCGGATCATCGAAGTCGGTTCCGGACATTCAACGCGATTTCTGGCGCGGGCCATTCGCGATGGCGAGCTTGCGACCCGGATCACCTCGATTGATCCGGCTCCGAGGGCTGATGTGAAAAGCCTGGCCGAGGTTGATTCCTGTCGCATGACCATACAGGAATGCGACGGCAATCGTTTTGATCAGCTTCGCTCAGGTGATTTCCTTTTCATTGATTCCAGCCATTTGCTGTTACCCGGCAGTGATGTGGACCTGTTGCTGAACCGGGTGTTTCCGGCCTTGCCGAGCGGAGTTGTCGTCCATATCCACGATATGTTTTTGCCAGACGATTATCCGGGAGAGTGGGACTGGCGGGGGTATAACGAGCAACTGGCCGTATTGCCGCTGATTATTGGCGGGGGCTTCGAGACGCTCTGGTCCAGTCGTTACGCAACAACCAGATTGCTGAAGGATGTGCGGGCCAGTGCGGTTGCCGGGTTGCCACTTCCCGAAGGCGCGTTTGAAACCAGTCTCTGGATGAAGAAGCGGTAAGACGAATGACGATCCATTTGCGCAAACTCAGCGTCGGTAGCGAAAGCGTTGAAAGCATGGCCGAGTGGCAGGCCTTTCGTCTGCAACAGACCGGCAAATTGCGTCATGTGACCCGCAGCACCCCGACACGGCGCGATGAAGTACTGAACGGCGGATCGATTTACTGGATCATCAAAGGGGTGATGCTGGCCCGGCAGCGGATCATTGATCTGGAAGAACTGATTGATGACGAGGGGGTGAAACGCTGCGCTATTGTGATTGACCCGGAAATTGTTCGCGTCATGCCCCGAAAGCACCGGCCTTTTCAGGGCTGGAGATATCTGAAGCCAGAGGAAGCACCTGCCGATATCGATATGAAAGCACATGACGATATTGCAGAGATGCCGACGGAATTGCTGACTGAACTGAAGGAGCTCGGACTGCTTTGAAAACGATGTCTTCGCCGCAATGGATCGGCATTGCGAGTCTTGTGTTCGGCGCCTACTGCGTGATTGGTCCGGCACCGGCAGGGATTGATCCGGCAGTTTTTCAGGCTCTTGGTCTCATCATCGCCACGATCGGCCTCTGGGCAACCGGGGCTGTTGCAGAACATCTGACCGCGCTCGGCTTTTTCCTGTTCGCCATGCTGTTGTCGATTGCTGGTCCGGATGTGGTTTTCTCCGGCTTTGCCAGTCAGGCTTTCTGGCTGGTGTTTGGCGGGCTGATTGTCGGGGTTGCCATCAAGAATACCGGGCTTGGGGGGCGGATTGCCGGGGGATTGCTCGGTCTGTTCGGGACATCTTATCCGGCGATCATCACAGGCGTCGTGCTTGGGGCACTGGCACTGGCCTTTCTGATGCCGTCAAGCATGGGGCGGGTTGTATTGATGATGCCGGTGGTTCTTGCGCTGGCAGGCCGGCTGGGATTCGAGCCGGGATCAGCCGGCCGCAACGGAATGGTCACGGCTGCGGCGCTGGCAGCTTACATGCCGGCAACCGCTATCATGCCCGCGACTGTGCCGACAATGGTGCTGGTTGGCGCGGCGGAGGTTCAGTACGACATCACCTTTGCCTACGCACCTTATCTGCTGCTGCATTTCCCGGTACTTGGCGCCCTGAAAACCCTGCTGATCATTGCTGTAACCCTGTTGTTCTTTAATGATGTCGCGCGGCCGATAGAGTCCGAAGAAACCTCCCGGCCTTTGTCCTGCGATGAATGGATATTGAGCGGCATTCTGGCACTGGCACTTGGTCTCTGGGCGACGGATGTCCTGCATCACATCTCCCCTGCATGGGTGGCCCTGGCTGCCGGGCTTGTCTGTGCGACGCCGGGGATCAACCTGGTCTCGGCTCCGGATTTCAGTTCGAAGATAAATTATCCCTCGCTGGTCTATGTCGCTGCGGTACTTGGTCTTGGTGCGGTTGCTGCCGACAGCGGGGTGGGGGGACTGGTCGGATCTGCGGTTATTGATCTGATCGGCCTTGAACTGGGTGCTGACATCCAGAACTTCATCGCAATCACCCTGTTGTCGATGGTCACCGGACTGGTGACGACAGTGACCAGTGCGCCCGCTGTCCTGACGCCGCTGGCGGAGGGGCTGCAGGCGGCCAGTGGTCTGTCCTTGCCTACGGTTCTGATGATTCAGGTTATTGGCTATTCAACAATGCTGTTGCCCTATACTTCTCCGCCGACGGTCGTTGCCTTGCAGATCGGCGGACTGCCAGCATCGAAAGTGATCATGCCGAATCTGCTGCTGGCGGCGATAACGATCACGGTTCTGATCCCACTCGATTATCTCTGGTGGCAATTTCTCGGCTATTTGTGAGCGGCTTTGGTGCCAGATCGGCGAAGACGGGCACTGTTATGCCCGCATAGGCTGCGACGGGCGGCAAAATAGTTGCGTCCCTCTGGCAAACATGGTTGGAATTCGTCATGAAGAGGTGGGACGAGCGGTTTCGCCTTGTCTGCGGGGAAGCAGGATAGAGTTTAAAAAATGACTGATGACAAGAGCGGTAAGAAGGCGGAGTTCATCACTCCACCGAATACGCTCAAACTCAAGGTGCAGGTTGCGCCGGGCGAAAAAGGTATCGATCTGGCTGCGCTGGAGCGTGCGGAATCGGTTATTTCCGAAATGCAGGGCAGCTATCTTGAGTGGGTTCAGACCGACCTGAAAAACCTTGAGGCGGCGATAAGCACGGCAATGGCCGACTCCGGTCCGCTGGAGCCTCATTTTGAGAAAATATTCTCGATCTCGCATGACATCAAAGGTCAGGGTGGCAGTTTCGGCTATCAGATGATGACCAATATTGGTAATCAGCTTTGCCGTTTCATCGAAGCGATGGGCGCGCCGACAAAAGCTGATCTGCATATCGTTCGACTGCATTTTGATGCCATGAAGCTGGTGATTGCCAAGCGCATGGAAGGCGACGGAGGCAAGACCGGTGAAGAACTGGTTGCTGGTCTGCAGGCCGTTGTTGCCAAGCTGAAGGCACGGTAAGTCGCGCTGTCGACGACGGGCGGATATCCTTTATCAGATGACGCAGATTGCTGCCTGCACAGATGGGCCGCAATCCCGTTGTCGTGCGATCCCATATGCAGGGCAAGGTTATGACTGAAGCTGATCACAGGGTGATCCTGGATTGTGATCCGGGGCAGGATGATGCCATCGCAATTCTGCTGGCTCTGGCCTCTCCGGGTGAAATTGACCTGCTGGCGATTACCACAGTGGCCGGCAATGTGCCGCTGGCGCTGACAGCCAGAAATGCCCGCAGAATCTGTGAACTTGCCCGGCGGCCGGACCTGCCGGTATTCGCCGGATGTCCGCGTCCGATGATCCGGCAACTGACGACAGCCGAACAGGTTCACGGCGAAACCGGACTTGATGGATGCAGTCTGCCGGACCCGGTGATGGAACTGCGCGATATGCATGCGGTTGATTATCTGGTCCGGACGATCCGCTCCCGGCCGGAAGGAGAGATCACACTGGCGATAACCGGCCCGATGACGAATGTCGCGCAGGCGATCATACAGGCCCCGGACATCGCGGGGCACCTGCGTGAGATCGTGCTGATGGGTGGGGCCTGGCAGGATGGCAATGTAACTCCGGTTGCGGAGTTTAATATCTATGCCGACCCCCATGCTGCGGCTGTTGTCTTTGGCTGCGGTGCGCGGATTACCATGTTCGGACTGAATGTGACCCACAAGGTCATCACGACAACTGACCGGCTTGACCGCCTGAAGGCGGTTGGCGGTGATGTCGGGCGTGAAGTGGGGAATATTCTGGGGTTCTATGACCGGAATGATCCGGATCGCTATGGCGGTCTTGCCGGGGCACCGCTGCATGACCCCTGTGTCATAGGTTATCTGATCAATCCGGCCCTGTTCCAAGGCCGGGAATGCAATGTTCAGGTCGAAACCACCAGCGAACTGACCATGGGTCAAACGGTTGTCGACTGGTGGGGACGGACCAGTGTGCCCGCCAATGCCATGGTCATGCAGGAAGCCGACGCAGACGGATTCTATGACTTACTGACGGAACGGCTGGCCAGACTGTAACCGGTCAGCGGGCGAGGGCACGCCCGAGGAATTCCAGCCGGTCCTGACCCCAGAATAACTCATTCTCATACAGATAGGACGGCGCGCCGAAGACACCGGCCGCAATGGCGGTTTCCGTGTTGGCGTCGATCACCTTGCGGGTTGCAGACTGATCGGCCGCAACCGCCAGCAGCACCTTGCTGTCGAGTCCGAGTCCCGAAAGGACCGTCGCCAGATGCTCCGGGTTGGTCATGTCACGATCTTCGGCCCAGGCTGCGCGCATGATTGAATGGGTCAGGGCATGAAGGTCTGCCCCGGCCTTTTCTGCCGCAAGCATGGCTCCGACGGCCAGGGTGTCGTCAAACGGCCAGTGTGCCGGATGCAGGTTGATGTCCATCTGTCGATAGGCACCCCAGCGCTCCAGTTCAACAAGACGATAGGCCTGACGCTCTGGTGCGCGTTCCGGCACGGGAAGCCCCCCGGTTGCGGCGAAAACGGTCTTCAGGTGGCTGGGCCGGAAGTTGACTGTCGTGCTGGTGTCCTCACAGAGACGGGCAAATTCGAGACTGCCCAGATAGGTCCAAGGGGAACTGAGTGAGAAATAGTAGTCAACTGTCTTAGCCATTTGGATGCTCCTGCCTTTGTTGCGGGGATGATGATGCAGGCCCGGCGAGAGGTCCAGCAGTCACGAATGTAACTTCCTGTTGTAACTGAATCTTAACTTGGGCAAGGTGACGCTCTGAGACGGATCGCGATGCGATGGTCGTGTCGCGCAAACCTGAAGTGGAGCTGCGACATGGCGCTCGAACATATTTTTGAAACCAATGACGGGCAATCTGCGTTTGAAGTACGCATATATAATCAGGTCGTTCGTGAATTGGTTAAGGATAATCGCCACCATGAGATTTTTGACGATCAGTGGGCTGACGGACGCTGCCATGGCGTTTTTGCCTGCAGTGCCGACGAGGCGCGGAGTATCGTTGAGCAGCGTTACCCCGTTGATGAGGGGTTTGTTGTCGAGGCGGTTGATCCGCGCGAATAGCGTTGCCGCGGGCTTCTGTGCCGGTCTGATCTTTTCAGGACCGGCCTGGGCCGACGAGACAAAGAATACAGGCGGTACATTCTCGATCCAGATTGAGAATGATCTGTTCGGCGGTGACAGCGACCGAAATTACACCAATGGTGTCAGGGCAACCTGGCTGTCGGCAGAAGGTGATGTGCCGGTATGGGTTTCCGAACCCGCGTCCCATGTCCCGTTCTTTGAAAGCGACGGGAAACTGCGTGTTCTGTTCGGTCTGGGGCAGAACCTCTATACACCTACTGATATCACGGTTCGTAATCTTCAGCCCAACGACCGGCCTTATGCAGGCTGGCTCTATGGCAGCGTCGGCCTTGTGTCTGATAACGGCCATATTCTCGATAACCTGCAACTTGATATCGGCGTCGTCGGCCCGGCTGCGATGGGGTCGCAGGTACAGGAATTCGTTCACGACCTTATTGATACGCGGGATCCGAGCGGCTGGGACAATCAGATCGATAACGAGCCGGGACTGGTGCTGTTTTACGAACGCAAATGGCGGTCGCTCTACGAATTCGGGACATTTCTGCCGGGCTATGGCGTTGATGCGACACCGCATGCCGGGGCGGCGCTGGGCAATGTCTTCACCTACGGTGCGGCTGGACTGACCCTGCGCTTCGGCAAAAACCTGCCGGCAGATTACGGACCGCCACGGATTCGCCCGAGTCTGCCCGGTTCGAGCTTTTTTATCAGCGATGGCAGCTTTGGCTGGTATCTGTTTGCAGGTATCGAAGGCCGCGCAATTGCCCGGAATATCTTTCTGGACGGAAACACCTTCGGTGGCAGCCACAGCGTTGAGAAAAATCCACTGGTCGGAGATTTGCAGATCGGTGCCGCAGTCAGCTGGGACCATTGGCGGCTCAGCTATACCCAAGTCTACCGGACGCGGGAGTTTGATACACAGAGCAATGACGATATTTTCGGCTCTGTCAGCCTGTCTTACCGTTTCTGATCACCTGTTTCCCTGTCCCGTAATGTACGGCGCATGATTTTCCCTGTTGTGGTCATCGGCAGTTCGGTAACGAACTCGATGGCCCGGGGATATTCATGCGCTGCCAGCCTTGATTTCACGAAGGCCTGAATTTCTGTGGCAAGATTGTCTGAAGGCCGGGTGCCTTCGGCGGGAACGATGAAGGCTTTGACGATTTCGGTCCGGTCCGGGTCGGGCACGCCAATAACAGCGGCGAGGGCGACGGCTTTATGTTTCATCAGACAGTCCTCCACCTCCGCCGGGCCAATGCGGTAGCCGGATGAGGTGATGACATCGTCGGCGCGCCCCTGAAACCAGATATAGCCATCCTCATCCATGATCCCGGTGTCGCCGGTAATCAGCCAGTCTCCGATAAACTTGTCCGCTGTTGCATCCGGTCTGTTCCAGTATTTCAGAAACATGACCGGGTCTGGCCGCGCCACGGCAATCTGACCAGAAGTACCATTCGGTAACGGCTGCCCCTGATCATCGACAATCGCCACGTTATGGCCGGGGATGGCCCGCCCGATTGATCCGGGCCGGGCTTCCATCAGGATCGCACAATTTCCGACGACCAGATTGCATTCCGTCTGGCCGTAAAACTCGTTGATCGTGAGACCGAAGGTTGCTCGCCCCCAGTCCAGCAGTTCTTCGCCAAGGGACTCACCACCAGACCCGATACTGCGCATGGCATAGCCATGACGGCTCTGCGGTGACTTCACCTGTCGCATCAGCTTCAGGGCTGTCGGCGGCAGGAAGGCATTGCGGACATTATGCTGTGCCAGCAGGGCAAAGGCTTCTTCCGGGTCAAACTTTCCCATGCGCCGGGCCAGTACAGGGACACCATGAAACAGCGATGGCAACAGCACATCCAGAAGACCGCCAATCCAGGCCCAGTCTGCCGGGGTCCAGAACAGATCACGGGATTGCGGGAAAAAATCCTGCGGAAATTCCACTCCCGGCAGATGCCCCAGCAATGTGCGGTGGGCATGCAGGGCACCCTTCGGATTGCCGGTTGTGCCGGATGTGTAAATGATCAGGGCGGGGTCATCTGCTGCCGTGTCGACGGGCTGAAAGCGGTCACTGGCCCGTTCCATTGCTGGCAGGAAGGCGGTTCCGCCATCGCCATCCTTTTCCGCATCAATGACAAATATCTGCTGCAAATCGGGCAGGCTATTCCGGATGCCGGCCAGCTTTTCAAGCCCGGCCTTGTCGGTGAACAGGAAGCGGGTGCCGGAATCTTTCAGGCGGTATTCCAGAGCATCCGGGCCAAACAGGACAAACAGCGGCATCGCAATGGCGCCGGCCTTGTAGGCGGCGATATGTGCAATGGCGGCTTCCGGTGACTGGCTGAGCAGAATGCCTACCCGGTCGTTCCGTTGCAGGCCGAAGGCAACCAGCAGGTTGGCGGCGCGACTGGATTGCCGGGAAAGCTCCTGGAACGAGTAACGCCGGACCGTGCCATGACCATCATCGAAGATCAGGGCCTCACGCCCGCTGTCTGCATGGGCGTCTGATACAGCAACACCCATATTGAACCGTGCCGGTATCTGCCACCGGAACCGGTTTCGGGCATCGTGATAACTGTCAGCAGGGACCAGCATGCGGACAGACTATCTTACGGGCAAACAGCCGTCATCCCGGATGATATGTGGCGGGGTCAGCTGCCTTTGGACGGCGAGGTTGCAAGTTGACCGGGTTTTGGCGGTTCCAGTTCATCAGCACCCGGTTCTTCGCCCATTTCGACGGCTTCGATGCGCTCGGCATGGCGGAAGATACCGCGGGTAGATTTCTGGATATCCTCAACGTCCCGGCGTGACTGCTCGAAATGACGGTCGAGTTTACCCACCCGGTCATCAAGACGTCGGACATCGTCCAGCAGGGCGATCACTTCTTTCTGGATCAGACCGGCCTGATCGCGCATCTGCGCATCTTTCAGCACGGCGCGGACCGTGTTCAGCGTTGCCATAAGTGTTGTCGGCGAGACGATCCAGACGCGTGCCCGGTGGCTCTGGCTGACGACACCTTCATGATTAGCATAAAGTTCCGCATAAACGGCTTCAGAAGGAATAAACATCAGCGCCGATTCTGCCGTTTCACCCGGCAGGATATATTTCTCGGCGATATCCTTCACATGCTTCAGTACATCCGCCCCAAAGGCGCGACGGGCGACCTTGCGTTCGTCTTCTGTCTGGACGGAATGGATGTTGTTGTAGCTTTCCAGCGGAAACTTCGAATCGATGCAGATTGAACCCGGCGGATTGGGCAGTTTCAGCATGCAATCGGCACGGGTTCGGTTCGACAGGGTCACCTGAAACTCATAGGCCGACGGGGGCAGGGCAGCGCTGACCAGATCGTTCAGCTGGGTCTCGCCGAATGCGCCCCGGCTCTGTTTGTTCGACAGGATATCCTGTAGCCCGACAACCTGACTGGAGAGTTCCGTGATGTTCTTCTGTGCAACATCAATGACCGCGAGACGGCGTTGCAGATCGGCCATGCTTTCCTGTTGCTTGGTGCCTGTTTTCTCCAGCGTATCACCGACCCGGAGCGACAGCTTGTGCAGCTGTTCCTCCAGTTTTGCAGCCAGTGCTCGTTCCTGCTCCTGAAACCGCTGTGACATGCGTTCGTGGCCCGCAGCCTGCATGTCGGAGATATTGGCCATGCGGGCTTCCGTGATTGCGGCAGCCTGTGCCAGCCGGTCGACGGACTCATGGAGGGATGTGACATCGTCGCGGCTTCGGCCTGATGCGATGAATATCATGGCCAGCAGCAGGATGATCAGCGCTACCGCGCCACCTGCCACGATAATGCCCCATTGTTCGGGCTGTATGTCTGAAATGTTCATGCGTAAAAGCTTTACACGGCTCTGCCAACACGCGCAAATTGCCGCTGAATGATAAGGATTTCCCCCATGTTACGTGCGATTATTCCGGCTCTCGCGATGAGCCTCATCCTCCCTTCAATTGCTGAGTCGGCAGAAGAACGCGCTGTCGGTGCCGATGCCCGCACTTCACTGGGGCTGGTGATATATGGCGGCGGGTTCGCGATGGTCCGGGATCAGCGAAAAGTCGACCTGGCTGAGGGCAATAACCGGATTGCGCTGACCGATGTCAGCCGTTCCATGGATCAGGCCAGTACGATCCTGCGCGCTGAAAACGCCACGGTGACGGCACAGCTGTTTGACTTCGATATCCTGACACCGGACCGCCTGCTGGCGGCTTCTGTCGGTCAGGATGTCACGATCATTTCCACGCACCCGCAGACCGGGGTGGAAACACTTCGACGCGCCAGAGTGTTGTCAGTTTCCGGCGGACCGGTGTTGCAGATCGACGGTCGTATCGAGACCGGCATACCCGGACGGCTTGCCTTTGATGCATTACCGCCGGGCGTGCGTTCTGCCCCGTCGATGGTTGCTGATATCCAGACTGAAACACCGGGCGAGCGGGTGCTCGATCTTGCTTATCTGACAGACAATCTGGACTGGCAGGCGGATTATGTTGCGGAGATCGCACCGGATGGCTCATCCCTGCGGCTGGAAAGCTGGGCCACGCTGACCAACCGTACGGACATCGACTTTACGAATGCCAATATCAGTCTGGTTTCCGGACAGGTTAACCGTCAGCCAACCAGACAGCCGAAAGCAGCGCCTATGCTGATGCGTAGTGAGGCCATGGCTGTCTCAGACTCAGCGGGTGGTGCCCCGGTGCGGGAGGGGCTTGGTGATTACCATCTGTATCGTCTGAAAACACCGGTTACCCTGAGCCAGCGGGAAAGCCGAAAGATTGCCCTGTTCTCGCCCGCAGCGGTTCAGTCGAGCCGGACCTACCTGTTCCGTGGCGGACAACATTATTATGGCGGTCGCAGCGGCGAACAGCAGCTGAATGCGGCGATCGAAATTCACTTCGTGAATGATCCGAAAGCGGGACTCGGTGAGCCCTTGCCGGGTGGTACGGTGCGTCTTTACCAGCGTGACAGTACAGGCACGCCGGTTTTCATAGGAGAAGACAGCATTGCCCGAACACCGGAGAATCAGGAAGTCCGGCTGAATATCGGTCAGGCTTTTGATGTCACGGCGACCCGTCGCCAGACAGACTATGACCGGCGAAAAGACTCAATCGGCACGGTGACGACGACAGAACATGAAATTGTCGTCGCCAATGCACGGGAAGACGCCGTGACCGTCCGCATTGAAGAGCGGCTATACGGGGATTGGGAAATTCTCAGCAGCAGCGCAGAATATGAGAAACTCGATGCTTTCCGTTTGGCATGGGATGTCACTGTGCCTGCCGGGGGAGAGACGACACTGAGCTGGAACGCCCGGATACGCTAACCGACGTGCATTCTGCCTCCGTCATTCCGGCACTGGCATAGCCAGGCTGGAATGACGGATATTCGGTTGTGTCGAAGGGGCGTCAGATGCCGCCCGGAACCATTGCAGGATGCTTTTTGTCCGAGAACTGGTCGATCATTGCGGCGCTGGCGACGCTGACGCCAATCAGTTCAACATCGGTCTCGTTCTTGCGGAAACGGGCAACAACCCTATCCAGCGCATCAACGGCTGTGATGTCCCAGAAATGCGACTGGCTGACATCAATTGTCACCTGATCGATATCCTCAGTTGAATCAAACGACGAGATGAACCGCTCAACAGAAGCGAAGAACACTTCGCCGGTGACGGTGTAGTGCCGTGTCCGCTCATCAGCAGAGAGCTGGGAGCCGACATTGAACAGACCACGGACCTTGCCCGCAAAGAACAGACCGCTGAGCAACACGCCCACAAAGACGCCCTGCGCCAGATCATGGGTCCAGACCACAACCACGACAGTTGCCAGCATCACGACAGAGGACTGCCAGGGGTGGCTGCGGAGGTCACGGATTGACCCCCAGCTGAAGGTGCCGATAGAAACCATGATCATGACGGCAACCAGTGCCGGCATTGGAATCTGTGCAACAAGCGGTCCGGCGGCGACGATCAGGATCAGCAGACCGACACCGGCAACCATCGTTGAAAGCCGCGTGCGACCACCGGATTTCACGTTGATGACGGATTGCCCGATCATGGCGCAACCACCCATTCCGCCAAGAAAGCCGGTAATGAAGTTGGCAATGCCCTGACCAGAGGCTTCACGGCGGCGCAGGCTGGGCGTGTCTGTCATGTCATCGACAATCTGGGCCGTCAGCAGGGATTCGATGAGGCCAACGGCTGCCATGGCAACAGAATAGGGCGCGATGATTTCCAGCGTCTCCCAGGTCAGCGGAATATTGGGCAATGCCAGAAAGGGCAGGGAGTCTGGCAGCGCACCCATTTCGCCCACCCGGTTGACCGGCAGGTCGAGCCAGATAGCGAGTGATGTCAGTATGGCAATGGCAACCAGCGGTGAGGGGACGATCCGGGTCAGCAGCGGAAACAGATAGATGATGGCAAGGCCACCAGCGACCATGGCATAGGTTTCCCAGCCGACATTGATGAGTTCCGGCAACTGGGCCATGAAGATCAGGATCGCCAGTGCATTGACGAATCCGGTAATCACCGAGCGGGAGACAAACTGCATCAGCAGGTGAATGCGAAGCGCGCCGGCGACAATCTGGATGAAGCCCATGAGAACGGTGGCAGCGAACAGATATTCAACACCATGATCGCGGACCAGCGGGCCGACCAGTACAGCGACGGCTGCGGTTGCCGCAGATACCATGCCGGGGCGTCCGCCAACCAGCGAGGTAATCACGGCAATTGAAAATGATGCGTAAAGACCAACACGAGGGTCGACACCGGCGATCAGCGAGAAGCCAATGGCTTCGGGGATCAGCGCAAGTGCGACAACAAGCCCGGCCAGAATATCGTTGCGGGGATTTGACAGCCAGTTACGCTGCAATGCGGAATAAACAATCATTTGAGGTTCTCTGCCCTAGTCAGTGCGGAAAGCCGGATAAATGCCAGGCGGTGATCAGCCAGCAGATTAAGGCTTTGTGATTATGTGATTAATGCGAAAAATGAACGCCTAAGACGTACCTGTCACCAACTAATCAGGGGCATGCCTAGAGGCTGGTCTTCAATTGTGCAAGTGCGAAATGATGAGGCGGGGTGACAGAGTTAGTGCGATGCCCGGACTTTTGAAATGATCCTGATGTTAGAGGCGAGCGGCTTTTCTGCGCCCCGGTCGACTTAGGCACAGAGCCGCCGAATCCTTGACGCATCCACGCCCGTCGCCTACCTAACGGCTACGCACAACTGAAACGCAGACCCATGGCCCTTTTGCCCATCATAACCGCGCCTGATCCGCGCCTGAAAGTCGTCAGTGAACCTGTCGATGCCGTTACCGATGATATCCGTCAGCTGATGGATGACATGCTGGAGACGATGTATGACGCGCCGGGTGTTGGTCTGGCCGCGCCGCAGGTCGGTGTGACAAAGCGTGTGATTGTCATCGATACAGCCAGCAGTGACGAGGATCCCGCGCCGATGCGTCTGGCAAACCCGGAAGTTGTCTGGGAATCGGAAGAAACAAAGGTTTATGACGAAGGCTGCCTGTCGCTTCCGGAATATTATTCAGATGTGGAGCGGCCCGACCGGGTACGCGTGCGCTATCTCGATTATGACGGCGCGTCACAGGAGATTGAGGTCGATGGTCTGACCGCTGTCTGTATCCAGCATGAGATCGACCATCTCGATGGTATCCTGTTTGTCGATCATATCTCCCGGGTAAAGCGCGAAGTGATTTTGCGTAAACTCACAAAAGCCCGCAAACTGGCTGCGAGCGGCTAGCAACGGAGCCCGGCCCTTGCGCCTCGCCTTTCTCGGTACACCGGACTTTTCCGTCGTTGCCCTCGATGCGCTGATTGCAGCCGGGCATGAGATTGCCTGTGTCTACACCCAGCCGCCAAGACGGGCCGGGCGTGGCAAGTCGCTGCGACCATCACCCGTGCATCAGTTCGCTGAGGAAAAAGGTATCGAGGTCCGGACACCGGTCTCGGTCAAACCGGAAGATGAGCAGGCGGCCTTTGCAGCTCTGGACTTGGATGCTGCCGTTGTGGTGGCCTACGGTCTTATTCTGCCCGCAGGTATTCTGGCGGCTCCCCGACATGGTTGCTTCAATATTCATGCTTCGCTGCTGCCACGCTGGCGCGGGGCAGCACCTATTCAGCGGGCCATTCTGGCGGGTGATAAGATGTCAGGTGTCACCATCATGCAGATGGATGAAGGACTTGATACCGGCCCGATGCTGCTACGTGGCGAAATTCCTCTTGTCCCGGGGATGACCGCCGGTGACCTGCATGATGCGCTGGCAGTCATGGGGGGGCGGCTTATTACCGAAACACTGACGGCAGCAGATGCTGGTAACCTGAACCCGGTTGTTCAGCCATCGGAAGGGGTTACCTACGCCGCAAAGATATCAAAGGGCGAGGCGGCACTGGACTGGCGTAGGCCGGCAATTGAGGTTGAGCGCGCAATCCGGGCCTTCAACCCGGTTCCCGGCGCCTTCTTCATGCGCGGTGGAGAACGTATCAGGCTGATGGCGGCTGACGTTGTGTCCGGCAGGGGCAATCCGGGCACGATACTGGATAACGCGATGACCATTGCCTGCGGGGATGGGGCTATCCGTCCGACACTGGTTCAGCGTCAGGGAAAGCAGGCGATGACACCGTCAGAGTTGCTGAACGGTTATGACCTGCCGCCGGGTGATGTGCTCGCGCTGCCGGATGCGGGGTAGACGGCGTGCGTTATCGTCTGATTGTCGAATATGACGGCGGCCCGTTTGTCGGCTGGCAGCGACAGGTCAATGGCATGTCCGTCCAGCAGGCACTGGAAGAGGCGGTGCTGGCCTATGCCGGTGAGAAGATAACCGTCTTTTCGGCCGGTCGTACGGATGCAGGCGTTCATGCAACCGGGCAGGTTGCCCATCTTGATCTGGCGCGGGGTGACAAGCCGGACAAGGTGCAGGCTGCCCTGAACGCACATCTGCGACCGCATCCCATTGCAGTCACGTTCGCAGCCGTTGCAGAGCCGGATTTTCACGCCCGGTTTTCCGCCATTGGCCGGGCCTATCTGTACCGTATTCTGAATCGCCGGGCGGCACCTGCACTGGAGGCCGGACGGGTCTGGTGGCTGCCGGGTAAACTCGATCCGGCACTGATGCAGGCCGGGGCTGACCGGCTGATCGGTGATCATGATTTCACCAGCTTCCGGGCGACTTATTGTCAGGCAAAATCCCCGCTGAAAACCATCGACCGGTTTGAAATTCGCCAGGCCGGTGAGGAAATCCACTGTATCGTGGAAGCCCGGTCTTTCCTGCATCATCAGGTCCGCAACATGGTTGGTACCCTGCGCAAGGTGGGCGAGGGGAAATGGACCCCCGATGATGTCACCGCAGCCCTCGACGCCCGTGCCCGTGCAGCCGCCGGCGAAACCGCACCGGCTGATGGTCTCTACCTCACCCGCGTGGATTATCCGTCGGTCTGAAGCGGCGCATTGGTACTGCGCTTAGTCATGATCTGATGCTTCCTCTGCTTGCAGCCGGGTCTGAAAATGGTTTGTCCTCGTTGGAGGGCAGACCAGCCCGCCTGTTTTGGAGAGGCTTCTGATGACGACTTTTTTCACGCGAATGCTTGAGCCGCTTGAGATCAACGGTATGCGGTTGCCGAACCGGGTCATCATGTCGTCGATGCATACCGGGCTGGAAGGCCATGGCGAGGCGGCGATGATGCAACTGGCACGGTTTTATGCCGCGCGGGCTTCCGCGGGCCTGATCGTAACCGGTGGTTTTTCTCCGAACGCAGCCGGAAACCTGAAAGATCACCGGGCGGAGATGAGCACAGCGGAAGATGCTGCGGCACATCGCGTCATCACCGATGCGGTTCACCATGCCGGTGGCCGTATCATGCTGCAGATCCTGCATGCCGGGCGCTACAGTTATCATGATAACGCGGTTGCCCCTTCATCTGTCCGGTCCCCGATCAACCGGGCAGCACCGCAGGAACTGGCTACAGCGGAGATCTGGCAGACCATTGGAGATTATGCCCGCTCGGCCATGCTGGCCCGTGAGGCGGGCTATGACGGGATTGAGATCATGGGGTCAGAGGGCTATCTGATCAGTCAGTTTCTGGCCACCCATACCAATCAGCGTGAAGACGAATGGGGCGGACCGCTTGAGAACCGGATGCGGTTCGCTGTCGAGATTGTTCAGGCTGTCCGGAAGGCGGCGGGGGACGGTTTCCTCATGGCTTTTCGTCTGTCGGCGCTGGATCTGGTCAAAGGGGGCCTGACAGGGCGGGAGATTGCGATTGTCGCGCAGGCTGTCGAGGCGGCGGGGGCTGATCTGCTGACAACCGGTATCGGATGGCATGAAGCGCGTATTCCGACCATTGCACAGGCCACGCCGGATGCAGCCTTTGCCTTTGCGACGGCGGCAATGCGAAGGGCCGTGACTATCCCGGTCGCGGCCTCCAACCGGATCAACCGGCCTGAAGTTGCAGAGAGGCTGATCGCCGATGGTGTCTGTGATCTGGTGATGATGGCACGCCCCTTTCTGGCGGACGCGGAGTTTGTCACCAAGGCAGCGGAGGGACAGCCCGATCAGATCAATATCTGCATTGCCTGTAATCAGGCCTGTCTGGATCATTATTTCACCGGACAGGCGGCAACCTGTCTGGTCAACCCGGCCGCAGCCCGGGAGGCAGAGTTTACCGTGGTGCCAGCAAGTCCGGTGCGCCGGATTGCGGTTGTCGGTGCGGGTGTTGCCGGACTGGCTGCTGCATCTGCGGCGCAGGAGCGTGGTCATGCGGTGACTTTGTTTGAAGCGGACAGCCAGCCCGGCGGGCAGTTCCGGCTGGCCAGAGAAATTCCGGGGAAGGCGGTTTTTACCGAGACAATCCGCCATTATCTCGGCCGGTTTCGCCGGGCTGGCGGGCATTTACGTCTCAATTACCGGGCTGAACCTCATGACCTTGCCGAATTTGGTGCTGTCGTTTTGGCCAGTGGCGTAACCCCGCGTGAGATTGATCTGCCGGGATTCGACAGACCGGAAGTGATCTCCTATGCCGATCTGTTGTCGGGCCGGGAGACGGGGCAGAAGGTTGCGATCATTGGAGCGGGGGGGATTGGTCACGATGTCGCGCTTTATCTGCTGGGGCGGCATGCGGGAGCCCATCACGAGGTCCGCGCTTTTCGGCAGCATTGGGGCATTGATCCTGAGATTACCCGTCCCGGTGGCCTGACTGAACCGGTTCATGAAGTTGCACCCCGGCCAGAGACGATCTGGCTGTTGCAACGCAAAGCCGGCCCCTTCGGGCGTACTCTCGGCAAAACGACAGGCTGGGTACATCGCGACGAACTGCGGCGGGCAGGGGTGCAGCAAATCGGTGGCGTCACCTATCTGCGCTTCGATGATGACGGATTGCATATTCTGGTTGAGGGAGAGCCACGACGGCTGCCGGCTGACAGCGTTGTGCTCTGTGCCGGACAGGAATCGGAAATCTCGCTTCTGGCACCGCTGCAGCAGGCCGGCGTTGAAACACATGTTATCGGCGGCGCAAAGCTGGCAGCGGAACTGGATGCAAAGCGTGCAATTGAAGACGGGACACGTATCGGTCTGGCCCTCTGACGCAGAACTATTCCAGCAGGGTCAGCGCCAGCGAGACTGTGGCGACAGAAATGATGGTCGATATCAGGACAGCGGTGGAACAGCGACGGACATAGGTGTCGAATTGCTGGGCCAGAACGAAAACCGTCGCGGCGACCGGCATTGTGGCGCTGAGGACAGCGGCTTTTACCCAGTCGGGGTCGATGACAAAAATCTGCGTCATGGTGAAGAGCAGCACCAGCGGATGTATGATCAGCTTGATCAGACAGATATACAGAACCTCACCGATGCCCGAAGAAATCGGGTTTCCAACCAGACTGGCGCCGAGTGCAAACAGGGCGCAGGGGCCTGCTGCAGAACCGAGGAAATCGATGAACCGGGTGAGTATTTCCGGAAGTTGTATCTGGAAAACAGAAACCAGTGTTCCCAGTATAATCGCACCGATGATCGGGTTTTTGATGAGTGTACGGGCAGTCCGGGCAAAGACAGCACCCATCCCTGCACCGTCAGCCCGTCCGGCTTCGATGATTGCCATCACGACAGGGGCCATGATGGCGATGTCCATGGTGAGGGTTATGATGACCGGCAGGCCGGCTGCATCTCCCAGAACCAGTATCGCAAGCGGCAGCCCGACATAGCCGGTATTGCCGTAAACGCCGGAGAGTGACTGAACACCGGCGGCGCCCGGCGGTAGCCGGAAAATCCAGCGACCGATGATCAGTCCCGGAATGAACAGTCCGAATGAGGCGGTCAGGTAAGCGCCAAAGAACGCCGGGTCGATGGCCCCGGAGATATTGGACCGTGCCATCAGTCCGAAAATCAGCACCGGCAGGGCAAAATAGAAGACAAAATTATTCAGTCCTACCCGGCTGGCGACCCCCAGAATCCGGAACCGCTCAGCCGCATAGCCGCAGCCGATAACCGCAAAGAACGGTATGGTAATCGAGAATACGGCGAGCATGACCTACTGATTTGCGATGCGGAAGCGGTACAGAATATCTTCGTACTTCTCATAAGCATCGAGGCCTGTCAGGTAGATTCCGTCGAATCCCAGCAGATAGATGCCGCCGATATAGGAATCTGTCCGTCCGAAAAGGATTTCGCGCCATTCCGGCGACCAGAACATGACATCAAGGAAAGAGCTGTTGTCCTTTGAGCTGTCAAAAACCCAGGGCGGCAGGGCATCTGACCACTCTTCTTTCCAGAAATAGGCCTGATCAGATATCCGGCTGACATCCACCCTTGCCAGCACGATACGCGTGGCACCCAGCCGTTTATATTTCAGCGATTCCACCTCATCTGCTGTCAGCGGGTTTCCGCGACCGTGGAACACATCAACGACAATGGCATCGTAATTGGTTCCCTGCATGGCCTGGACGAACCGTTCCTTTGATTCAAAGGCGCTGGAATCCGTGATCTTGATGAAGTTTTTTACCTTCGATATCGAATCAATATTTGCGGCATTTGCATCCGGAATCCGTCTCGGATATTCCGGTATGGCATCAAAAAAACCAGAGCCGGAGGTGTTCGCAAAGCCGATGATATCAAGGGCTTCTGCCCGGTTGTAAAAGGCTTCCGCCTGCTGCTCTGTATCAACCAGATCCGATGTCCAGACGGGGATGCGCAATTGCTTGTATTTGTCCGCGAACAGCAGCCGGTGATTGGTTACCTTCTCCGGTGTCGGGCTGCCTGATTCCTCATACCCGTAAAACAGGGCATCAAAGGACAGGGCGTCGATGGCGCGCTGGTAGCCCTTATGAATCTGCACATTGTCGAGCATGATTCTGTCAACAGGGCGCATGGTTTTGTCGCCGAACAAAGGGACGACCGGGACGCCATTGTCATCCCGTGGCCGGTCCGGTGGTGGTTGCCGGAGGAGAAGTTCCTCGCCGCCCTCGGCGACGATGAAAAAAGGACGGGTACCTTCCCGGCCCCGTTCTGCAATGTCGATCAGGAGGGACCGGAGCTCTTCCCGGAAATTGATGTTCTGTATCGCCTCCAGCCTGCCCGGCAATACCTTCGGGGCTACCGGTTCCTTGAGGCCGGGAGAGCCCGCAGACTGGGCAAGGGTATCGGTGGAAAGAACAAGGCAAAGCCCGCCCGCAGCCAATAGCGCGGGGAGGGCATGTGTCCTGAATGTTTCACGCAGCCTGTGCAGCAACATATTCTCCGATAGCCAGTGATGATGTCAGTCCCGGCGATTCGATACCATATAGGTTAATCAGTCCGGAAATACCGTGATGGTCCTCACACTGAATCACGAAATCGGCAGCCGGCTCACCCTGAGCATAGAGTTTCGGTCGTACACCGGCATATCCGGGCTGCAGGCCGCCATCCGGCAGGCCGGGCCACCAGCGGCGCACGGACGGATAGAAATCATTTACCCGGTTCGGATCGACCGTGTAGTCAACATCGTCGATCCATTCGATATCCGGTCCGAACTTGGCTTCATTACCCATGTCCAGTGTCAGGTGAACGCCCAGCCAGGCGGCAACCGGCATCGGATAGATGAGCCGCTTGAAGGGTGCCCGCCCGGTCAGGGTGAAATATACGCCACGGGCATAATGAATTGCGGGGATGCTGTCGGCGGGAATACCGTCGATGGAACCGGAAATCTGCTGCGCATAAAGACCGGCAGCATTGACCACGGTATTGGCCATCAGTTCCATCGGTTCTGCGCCGCCGGTACGCAGCAGAATGCCATCAGGACGGATTTCCCCGCCGATTACCGGACTGTTCAGGGCCAGCATGGCACCGTGATCCTCGGCTTCACCCTGCAGCGCCAGCATCAGTGAATGACTATCAACGATGCCTGTCGATGGTGACAGAAATGCTGCCTTGCAGCTGAGTGCAGGCTCCATCTTTGTTGCCTGATCAGCGGTGAGCACTTCAAGGTCGTCTACTCCGTTGCCTTCGGCATTTTTCTTCAGGGCGAGCATGGCGTCGGCCTGGGCATCGTCGAGGGCGACGATCAGTTTGCTGATACGTTTGTGGGGGATGCCGCGTTCGGCGCAATAGGCATACATCTTGTATTTGCCTTCAACGCAAAACCGCGCACGCAGGCTGTCATTCGGATAGTACAGCCCCGCATGGATGACCTCGCTGTTTCGCGAACTTGTGCCGGTGCCGATAGCGACGTCAGATTCGATAATTACCACTTCACGCCCGGCCAGAGCCAGCGCACGGGCACAGGCAAGCCCGACGACACCCGCTCCAATCACGACACAGTCAATTCGATCCATTCTGGTATTCCTCGGAAGATGTTTGTCAGGCAATCGTTATTGCCCGTTTGTTGTGAGGTCAATGATTTCAATGGGAAAATCCATTTCACATCCACCTGCGGCCAGCGGTTCAGACCGTCAGAGCGAAAGGGCCTTCGCCTTTGTCTTCAAAGTATTCCACCCGCAAGCTGTGTTAAATTACCTGCCGTAGAAATGCAGCCTTGTTGTCGCTGGTCAGGCTTGCGATTAAAGTCATCCTTTGATGCATTCTGAGGCGAGTTGATTATGCCCCGAGATATTGGCGAAACGGCGGCTTCCGTCTGTCCACATGACTGCCCGTCCACCTGTGCTCTCGATATTGAAATGATCGATGAAAAGACGATCGGTCGTGTGCATGGGGCGGCGGACAATGATTATACGGCGGGCGTCGTCTGTGCGAAGGTCGCCCGATATGCGGAACGCCAGCATCATCCGGATCGTCTGACCCATCCTCTGCAGCGTGTCGGTGAAAAAGGTTCCGGAGAGTTTCGCCGGATTTCCTGGGATGACGCCCTGGACGAGGTTGTCGGTGCGATGGAGAAGGCCCGTCAGCGTCATGGGGCGGAAGCTGTCTGGCCCTATCATTTTGCGGGCACCATGGGACTGGTGATGCGCGACGGTATTGAACGTCTGCGCAATGTGTTCGGATTCTCGCGGCAAAACTCCACGATCTGCACGACCCTGAGTGTCACGGGCTGGAAAGCGGGCATCGGCAAGCGCCGGGGGACGGATTCACGGGAAATTGCCCATACCGATCTGGTGGTCATCTGGGGAACCAATCCGGTGGCGACCCAGGTTCAGGTGATGACCCATATGTCCCGCGCCCGGAAGGAGCGGGGAGCAAAAGTTTACGTCATTGACCCGCATCGTAATGGCTCGGCACAGGCGGCAGATGTGCATCTGAAGCTGCGGCCGGGAACGGATGGCGCACTGGCCTGTGCGGTGATGCATGTGATGTTCCGGGATGGCTATGCTGACCGTGACTATATGGCGCGTCATGCTGATGTCCCGGCTGAACTCGAAGCTCATCTGCAGTCGCGGGGGCCGGAATGGGCTGCGGGTATTACCGGATTGTCTGTCGAGGAAATTGAAGACTTCGCCCGGGCCTACGGTCAGGCAGAGCGCAGTTTTATTCGTGTCGGATATGGTTTCAGCCGCTCACGCAACGGTTCGGTCAATCTGCATGCGGTTTCCTGCCTGCCGACCGTGCGCGGCATGTGGGACAAGTTTGGCGGTGGTGCGCTTTACGGTCAGACCGAGATCTATGGTCTGGATCAGACGCTGGTTAAAGGTCTGGACCGGCTGGATACATCAAAACGTGCGCTGGATATGTCGCGTATCGGCCCGGTCCTGCTGGGCGACAAGCAGGATATCGGTGATGGCCCGCCGGTTGACATGATGTTCATCCAGAACACCAACCCGATGGAAGTGGCGCCCGAGCAGATCAATGTACATGCCGGGTTTGCCCGTAATGACCTGTTCGTCTGTACCCATGAACAGTTCATGACAGCGACAGCGAAAATGTCTGACATTGTGCTGCCGGCCACAACTTTTTTGGAACATGACGATCTGTATATCGCCAGTGGCCATACTTATCTCCAGATCGGCCGCAAGGTTGTGGAGCCGCTGGAGGAATGCCGGAATAACAATGCTGTGCTGAATGGTATCGGGCAGCGTCTCGGAACGGATTATCCGGCCTTCTTCATGGATGAGCAGGAACTGATCGAGGCAACGCTTGCTGCATCCGGCAAGCCGGATATGGCTGCCCTGACGGAGATGCGCTGGATTGATTGTCAGTTGCCGCAGGATGAAGTCCGTTTCCTGAATGGTTTTGAGCATGCGGATTCGAAATTCCACTTCCGCCCGAACTGGCCTGAATGGGGACCGTATCATCACGGACTGCCAGAATTGCCGGATCACTGGGACGGGATTGAGGTGGCGACAGATGAGCATCCGTTCCGCATGTTCACCCCACCGGCCCGCCAGTTCCTGAATTCCAGTTTCACCGAGACACCGACATCCCGGAAGCAGGAAGGCGGAAGCCCGGAAATTCATATTCATCCGGATGACTGCAAGAGCCTGGACGTGACGACGGGTGATCTTGTGCGGGTTGGTAACAAGCGGGGATCAATCCTGATCCGGGTGAAAGAGTTTGAGGGTGTGCAGCAGGGCGTCGTTGCCGTGCCGAGTATCTGGCCCTGTGCTGATTATATCGAAGGACTGGGTGTGAATGCGCTGATCGGTGCGGACCCCGGCCCACCGGCAGGTGGCGCTGTGTTTCATGATGCAGCAGTCTGGATCAGGCCCGAACAGGCATGACGCCAACAGTTATTGTCGTTGGCAGCGAGAAGGGTGGAACCGGTAAATCAACCACCTCGATGCATCTGGTTGTGGCTTATCTGCGCAGTGGCAAACGCGTGGCCAGTATCGATCTGGATGCCCGGCAGGGCACCCTGAGCCGTTACTTGCAAAACCGCGCTGAAGTTGGTGAGAAGCGTGGCCTGAAATTGCCAATGCCCCGGCATTTACGGCTGGCGCCGGAAGATGCGGGTCAAGATGACGAGCGTTTTTCTGAAGCGTTGAGGCAGACATACGGATCGGCAGATGTCGTTGTTGTCGATACTCCGGGCGCAGACAATGAGCTCAGCCGGGCAGCACATTCATGGGCTGATATTCTTATCACGCCGATCAATGACAGTTTTCTTGATCTCGACGTGCTGGCCAATGTTCAGCAGGCTGATCAGATAGTGCTGAAGCCCAGTCATTATTCCGAAGCTGTTTTCGAGGCCAAGAAACGTCGTGCTCTGCGTGGTCAGGGAGTGATGGACTGGATTGTCATGCGAAACCGGCTCTCCAGTCTTGATGCGCGGAACAAGCGCCGGATTGAGGCTTTGCTGACGGAGTTGTCGCGGCGTATCGGATTTCGCACCATCGCGGGTCTTGGCGAGCGGGTTATTTATCGTGAGCTGTTCCCACAGGGGCTGACGCTGGGTGATCTGCGGGATACCGGGGTTGAGGGCACCGGGTTCACGATGTCGCATATCGCTGCCCGTCAGGAACTGCGAGATCTTGTCAGATCAATTGGCGTCTGAACTGGATACTGCGTTCCGGCGGCCCTATGTTGGCTCTGATGGCAAGAGAACTCGACAAAAAACAGCAAGGCGGTAACAGCGTCTCCGCATTCCTGAAGAAGGTGGCGCGTACACCGGCACCGGTGAAAGCTGGCAAACGGGGCCGGCTGGTATTTGCGCTGGATGCAACGGGCAGCCGTGAACCGACCTGGGATCAGGCGATGCATACACAGGCAGAAATGTTTACTGCTGCCCGGGATATTGGCGGGCTTGATGTGCAGCTTTGTTTCTTTCGCGGGTTCGGTGAGTTCAAGGCCAGCAGCTGGGTGTCGGACCCGGACTCACTGTTGCGCAGCATGACCGGGGTGCGTTGTCTTGGCGGACGAACCCAGATTGAGCGTGTATTGCGCCACGGACTGCGATCGACAGGCGAACAAAAGGTAAATGCCATCGTATTTATCGGCGACTGTATGGAGGAGAGCATTGATACGCTCTGCCATCTGGCGGGCCAGCTTGGCCTGAAAGGTACGCCATTGTTTCTGTTTCAGGAAGGGCATGACCCGATTGCGGAAACGGCTTTCCGGCAAATGGCCAAGTTGTCCGGCGGGGCCTGGTCGCGTTTTGATTCCGGCAGTGTTGATCAGTTGCGGGAATTGCTGGGCGCTGTCGCGGCCTTTGCAGCGGGTGGCCGGAAAGCCCTTGCTGATTTGTCTGGCCGGGGTGGCAAGGAGGCTGTCCGGCTGATCAGTAATCAGATGGGCGGTCGTGGCTAGAAAATGATCGCTTATCTTATTCTCGGCCTGTGCCTGCTGGTATCATTTGTGCTGCTGCTGAACTGGTACGCGAACGCCAGACCGGCACAGATCTGGCGTACAGCAAAATGGTCACTGGCGCTGATCGGAACCATTCTGCTGCTGTTCCTGCTGATTTCAGGGCGGCTCGCCCAGGCGTTGTTCGCGTTACCGCTCTATTTACCCGTCCTGATGAGCCTGTTTCGCAGAATCGGTATGTACCGCCGTGCCGGTTCGTTGGGAGGAGGGGGAGGTCAGACCAGTACCGGACAGACCTCTACTGTCGAGACTGACTGGCTGGCGATGGAACTGGATCATGACAGCGGTGCCATGTCGGGGGAGGTGAAGCAGGGACGACTCGCCGGGCAATCACTGGGTGATCTGACGCTGGATGACCTCATATCGCTGATGCGTGAGATTGAGCAGGAAGACGAGGAGAGCGGAGATCTGCTGGAAGCCTATCTGGACCGGCATCATCCGGACTGGCGTGAAACGGATGATACAGACCAGAATAGTCAGCGTTCATCAGGCCGCTCCCGTGGTGCCCGGTCTGTTATGACCGAAGCTGAAGCACTTGAAATCCTTGGGCTTGCGCGGGGGGCAACCGCAGATGAAATCCGGTATGCGCATAAACAGCAGATGAAGACAGCACATCCGGACCGGGGCGGGAGCAACGAACTGGCGTCGAAAATAAATGAAGCAAAGGACTTCCTGCTCTCTGGTCTTTAGTCCGGAATGTCAATTTTTGACGCTCAGACAGTGCCCTGCTTTGGGCGTATTCTTGCGACATCGTCGGGGCTGTGGCAGAAAACGCCGCACGTTATTGCACTGCACACTGGCGCTTCTGCCAGATGCCCGATCAATATGGAGTTGAGTTGATGGTCCAGCCGGTACGCAAAGCGGTTTTTCCGGTAGGGGGTCTCGGGACCCGGTTCCTGCCTGCGACAAAGGCGATGCCGAAAGAAATGATGCCGGTCGTCGACAAGCCGCTGATTCAATATGCGGTTGAAGAGGCCGCAGAGGCCGGGATTGAGCAGTTCATTTTTGTTACGGGTCGCGGCAAGTCGGCCATCGAAGATCATTTCGATTACAGCATGGAATTGCAGGAGATACTGACAGCGCGTGGCAAGACCCGTGAGCTGGAGATCATCAATGCCTGGCTGCCGGAACCGGGATGTGTGTCCTATACGCGTCAGCGTGAGCCGCTTGGCCTTGGTCATGCTGTCTGGTGCGCCCGTGATCTTGTCGGTCGCGAACCGTTTGCAGTTCTGCTGGCCGATGACCTTATTCTGGCAAAGCCCGGATGTCTCAAGCAGATGGTTGCTGCCTACGAGGAAGTTGGCGGCAATATCGTTGCGGCAGAAGACGTTCCGCGGGAAGACACCAACAAATACGGTATTCTTGATGTGGATAGCGACGATGGTCGTCTGGCATCGGCACATGGACTGGTGGAAAAGCCTGATCCGGCTGATGCACCTTCCACGTTGTCGATTATCGGACGCTATATCCTGCAGCCGGCGGTCTTTGATGAACTTGAACGTCAGGAAACCGGCGCAGGTGGTGAAATTCAGCTGACCGACGCCATGGCCCGCACGATTGACCGTATTCCGTTCCACGGTTTGCGCTTCAACGGTACGCGGTTCGATTGTGGCAACCGGATAGGCTTTGTTGAGGCGACGGTTGCCTTTGCGCTGGAACGCGATGATATGCGGGACCGGATGCTGTCGATGCTCAAGCGAATCTCGGACGAAAATTAGCAGATCAAGATCAATCGGTAAGGATATCCTCCCATGCGTGTAGCGATGATTGGAACGGGCTATGTTGGCCTGGTGTCAGGTGCCTGTTTCTCTGAATTCGGCGTGAATGTCGTTTGTGTCGATAAGGACGCAGACAAGATTGCCGGTCTCAAGCAGGGTCGGATGCCGATTTATGAACCGGGTCTGGAAGACCTGGTTGAACGTAACGTGCAGGCGGGCCGCCTGTCGTTCACAACCGACCTCAAGGAAGCGGTTGCCGGTGCTGATTCCGTATTCATTGCGGTCGGAACGCCAAGTCGCCGGGGCGATGGTCATGCAGACCTGTCATATGTCTATGCTGCGGCAGCCGAAATTGCGGAAGCGATTACGGGTTATACGGTTGTCGTTACAAAATCGACCGTTCCGGTCGGCACCGGTACAGAGGTTGAACGGATTATCCGGGAAGCCCGTCCGGATGCGAAATTCGATGTAGTTTCAAATCCTGAATTCCTGCGGGAAGGCTCTGCCATTGAAGATTTCATGCGCCCGGACCGGGTAGTGATCGGTGCAGAAACCGAAGCTGCACAGGAGGTCATGCGTCGTCTTTACAGGCCGCTGTTCCTGATCGAAACACCCATCGTTTTCACGTCACGGACGACATCTGAACTGATTAAGTATGCGGCGAACACGTTTCTTGCGACCAAGATCACCTTCATCAATGAAGTGGCTGATCTGTGCGAGAAGGTCGGCGCGAATGTCCATGATGTGGCGCGCGGTATCGGTCTGGACGGACGTATCGGCAAGAAGTTCCTGCATCCTGGACCGGGATATGGCGGATCCTGTTTTCCGAAAGACACGCTGGCGCTGGTGCGCACGGCGCAGGATGCCGGAGCGCCGCTTCGTATCGTTGAGACGGTCGTGGATATCAACGACAAGCGCAAGAAAAGCATGGCTGGCCGTATCGTTACCGCCTGTGACGGGTCGGTGAAGGGCAAGAAGATTGCCGTGCTGGGTGTGACCTTCAAACCGAACACGGATGATATGCGTGATTCTCCCAGTCTGGATATCATCCCGGCGCTGATCGAAGCCGGTGCCACGGTTGCGGCTTATGATCCGGAAGGGATGGAAGAAGCGCGTAAGATGTTGCCAGATATCGAATGGTGTGATGATGCCTATGCGACGATGGTTGATGCCGACGCGGTGGCCCTGGTGACAGAGTGGAACCAGTTCCGGGCGCTTGATCTGGACCGGGTGAAATCGCTGCTGAAATCACCGGTGATGGTTGACCTGCGTAATGTCTATAAGCCCTCAGATATGATTGAGGCCGGATTTACCTATTCGAGCATCGGGCGACCGGGCCAGGCAGGCTGATCCGTCATGGGAATGCATATCGATCCGGTTATCCTGCGCGAATATGATATCCGCGGCATCATTGGCGAGAATCTGGATGCAGATGTTGCCCGGGCACTTGGCAGTGCATTTGGTGACCGGGTACGGGCAGCCGGCGGCTCGTCTGTGGCTGTCGGGCGTGATGGCCGGCTGAGCTCTCCGGATATTGCAGCGGGTATGATTGCCGGGTTGTCAGAGGCGGGAATGACCGTTTTCGATGTCGGTATGGGACCGACGCCGATGCTGTACTTCTCAACATATGAACTTGGCGCGGATGCCGGGGTCATGGTTACGGGATCACATAATCCGCCGAATTATAACGGCCTCAAGATGATGCTGAAGGGCGGGCCGTTTTTCGCCGGGGATATTCAGACTCTCGGTGCGTCGGCACGTGATTATGTCTCCCGTCCGGCGACGGGACCGGTTGAAGAGCGCCCGGTGTTTGATCGCTATATCGAAACGCTGGTCGGCGCGTACCGTGAAGGCCGTCCTCTCAAGGTTGTCTGGGATGCCGGAAATGGTGTCGCAGGACCGGCAACCGAGGCGCTGGTAGACCGGATTCCGGGAACGCATACCTGCCTGTTCACCGAGGTTGATGGCACCTTTCCAAACCATCATCCGGACCCGACGGTCGAGAAGAACCTTGTCGACCTCAAGCAGGCTGTGAAACAGCAGGGCGCTGATGTCGGTATCGGCTTTGACGGCGACGGAGACCGTATCGGGGTTGTCGATTCTGAAGGCCGGGTTTTGTGGGGCGACCAGTTGATGTGTGTGCTGGCCACGGAAGTGCTGGAGACCATTCCCGGTGCGACGGTGATCGCGGATGTCAAAACCAGTCAGGTGTTCTTTGACGAGGTTGCGCGCCTTGGCGGCAAGCCCCTGATGGGCCGGACCGGTCATTCGCTGATCAAGAAAATGATGAAAGAAACCGGTGCGCCGCTGGCGGGGGAGATGAGCGGGCATATCTTCTTCGCAGATGAATATCACGGCTTTGACGATGCGCTATACGCCGCCGTCCGGCTGCTGCGTATTCTCGCGGCATCCGACCGCAGTCTGGCTGATATGCGGGACGATCTGCCGGCCCTGATCAATACCCCGGAAATGCGTTTCCCCTGCAGCGAGTCACGCAAGTTTGCGGTTGTGGACGAGGTCCGGAACCGTGTTGCTGCGCGCGGTGAGGGGGAACTGAACGACATTGACGGTGTGCGCCTGAAAACAGCAGATGGCTGGTGGCTGCTGCGGGCGTCCAATACGCAGGATGTTCTGGTTGCACGTTGTGAGTCGGAGACAGAGGCTGGCCTGGAGAAGCTCAAGGCTGCACTGACGACCGAACTTCAGGAAAGCGGGATTACATTGCCAGAGGCGTGAGCCATGCAGGTCTGGTTTTTCTACGGCACATTGCTGGATGATCAGGTTTTCAGGGCCGTTACAGGCCGGGACCTGAGTTGTTACCGTCCCCGACAGGCTACGGCCCTGTCTGTTGCGCGGGTATTCCTGCCCGGACAAAGCTATCCAACCCTGATCGGGCGAAGCGGATCACTAACCAGCGGGCTGGTCTGTCAGGGATTGCCACCATCCGTCCTTCGCAGGCTGGTTGCTTATGAAGGGTCTGATTATCATATCCGCCTAGTTGCGGTTCGCCGGCAGGACGGGAAAAGGCTGATGGCCCGAACCTTCGTTGCTCACTGCTCACCATCACTGGCGGCGAAGGAATGGAGCCCCGAGATATGGGCAGAGCAGGGCCGTGCGCTTACACTCAAACGGATAGCTGTTCTCGGGCGGCCCTGAACAGTGTCAGGCTGTATTGGCTGAAAGGGTGAAGGGGCAGGGCTTCAGCCGGAGATATCGGCGAGGTCCTTGCCTTTTGCCGGGGCAATCAGCAGACAGGATTTGTTGCGACGTTTCAGGCTCATACAGGCTGTCTCGGCGTCAGCTTCTGACAAACCAACCAGCCGGGCGCGAAAATAGGTGGCACCATTGACGACATGGTTCTGCACCATGATCTGAGCATCGCCAATCCGGCTTTTAAGTTTCAGATGTGCATCTTCTGCGGCGATACGTGCCGGACCATAATTGCGGAAGGCACCGACCTGAACACCCCAAGTATCGGCAACCTGTGAGGCGGTTGCAGGAGGGAGAAGAGGCTTCGCGATTTTTGCACGGAGAGTGCGGTCAGCCGGTGTAACCCCGCCCTGATTGGCATAGACGGTTGCCCCGCCAAAGCTGCGATCCAGCAGGTCAGCCATATGTGCGTCACGGCTGCGGGCAGACTTGCCGCCGAAGACGACACCAACAAGCCGGCGTCCGTTGCGCTCTACCGAGGCGACAAGATTGAAGCCGGAGGCGTTGATATAACCGGTCTTGATCCCGTCCGTACCCTTGTAGCTGTGCAGCAGGTTGTTGTGATTGCCGTAGGTTCGTCCGCCGTAAGTGAATGAACGGGTGTTGAACAGTTTATAATATTCCGGGAAGTCCCGCATGATGGCACGGCCCAGCAGGGCCATGTCGCGTGCGGTGCTCAGCTGGCGACGGTTTGGCAGGCCTGAGGCATTTCTGAACTGCGTCTTCCGCATTCCGAGACCACGGGCGCGTTCTGTCATATCCCGGGCAAACCGGATTTCGGTGCCGCTGAGGTTTTCGGCAATTACCGTTGCTGCGTCATTTGCCGATTTTGTCACCAGCGCCAGGACAGCGTCGCGAACCTTGATGGTGGAACCGGCTTTCAGACCGAGTTTCGACGGCGCCTGTCCGGCAGCCCGGTGCGAAACCTTGAATTTTGTATCCATGGTGATTCGCTTCTCTTCGAGTGCAGAGAACACCATGTAGAGGGTCATGATTTTGGTCAGTGAGGCGGGGTATCTGCGTGTGTCAGGGTTGCGGGCATAAAGGACTTTGCCGGTTTCAGCATCGACAACAATCGAAGCATAGCGGGCTTCGGCCTGTCCGAGGGTAGCTGCGGATACCAGAATGACTGCCAGGCACAAGCACAACAGCCGACCGCCGGTTCGCCATAGTCCCAGTCGCATCTTTGTCCAACCCCTCGTGATTCGAACCCGTCGCCGCACCCGGTAGACCAAGTCTAACGACCCCGACTGTCACCTGTCTATCGTGATGGCCTTAATGTGTGATTAAAATTTGCGGAAAAATGATGAATTTCAGGGCGCTTAGTCATTCATTTGACATCTTATTGTGCGATGCAGTATTTTTGTTGCATTGCAATATGCATTTGACCCCGAAGGTGAAACAATGGCTACTGAGAAAACAGTCACATCCGCCGCACCAGTGGTGAAGACCGAAACGGCAAAGCCGTCGGTAGCACCCGTTGCACCCGTCAAAACGGCTCCTGCTCAGGAACAGGCGCCCAAGGCTGAGTCTGTTGATGTCAACGCTCCCAAGGCTGCCGCGGCAGCTCCGGTTGAGCAGAAGTCTGCCGATACGGCAGCATCAGAGAAAACCGCTCCTGTGACATCAGCCCCGGCGAAGTCAGCCAGAGCAAAAACAAAGACGCGGGCGACCGCTAAGTCAAAACCCGCAAACACGGCAAAGCCAAAGGTCGCTAAAAAGGCAAAGGCGCCGCGATCTGTGAAACCGGCTGAAGCTAAGCCGGCCAAGCCAGCGGCCAGCCCGTCCGTTCAGGCAAAGCAGGTGAGGGGAATGGTCTCTCCGTTCGGAACGGCAGAGGCGATTGGCGCTGAAGTCACGAATGCTACGGTTCAGCTTAATGAAACGATCAGTGATTTTGTCTCGGGTGGCGTGGACCGAAGTGTTCGCCATCTGGAGGCAGTCCGTAATGTCAAAGGTCTGGACGAGCTTTACTCAATGAACACGAAGTTTTTTGAAGCGGAATTCGAGTCCTGGATGACAGTCAGCCTCAAGGCCTTCGGGACGGGAAGTGAACTGGTTGGTCGTGTGTCAGCACCGATGGAAGAACAGGTCATGTCGGTGGCCCGGACGGTAAAGGACCGCTTCGCCGCCTGACCTGACCCTCCTGAATAGTGTTATATGAAGGCCGCAGAGAATTCACTCTGCGGCCTTCTTCGTTTGCCACTGCCCTGCATTCTGGCAAGCTATGCATCAGGGCCTTTTCTTGAGGCCAAATCGACCAATATGGATAATGAGACATACCCGGGGATATCCCGTAACACTAAATCAGGATTCAGAATGACGACGCCACATTTTCTCGGCGAACGACTTTCCGACGACGACAACGATCAGCAGACCGGGATCGTTGTCAAAACACGGCCAAAGACGAAGAAGCCGTCGATGTACAAGGTTCTTATGCTGAATGACGATTACACTCCGATGGAGTTCGTCGTCATGGTGCTCGAGACGTTCTTTGGAAAATCCAGGGAAGAGGCGACCCGGATCATGCTGCATGTTCACCAGCGCGGTGTCGGTATCTGCGGTGTGTTCACTTACGAAATCGCCGAAACAAAAGTTGCTCAGGTTATGGATGCTGCCCGTCAGCATCAGCACCCTCTGCAATGCACAATCGAAAAGGACGGATGATCCTATGCTTTCCCGGAACCTTGAGAAATCCCTCCATAATGCGCTCTCCATTGCGACTGACGCACATCACGAGCACGCGACGCTTGAGCATCTTCTGCTGGCACTGACTGAAGATCAGGACGCGCTGTCTGTCCTGCGCGCCTGCGATGTTGATGTTGAAGAACTGCGTGGCGACCTTCAGCATTTTATCGAAGAAGAACTGAGTGATCTGGTTTCTCCCAGTCTTGCAGATCCGAAACCGACAGCGAGTTTTCAGCGCGTCGTGCAGCGGGCTGCCATACATGTGCAATCCTCCGGCCGGGAAGAAGTGACTGGTGCGAACGTGCTGGTTGCCCTGTTTTCCGAACGCGAAAGTCATGCGGTTTTTTTCCTGCAGTGTCAGGATATGACCCGGCTTGATGCGACCAACTACATCTCGCACGGGATTGCCAAGGTTCCCGGCCAGTCTGAAGAACGTCCGTTGCACGGCGCTGAGGACGAAACCGGTTCTGATGACGGCAAGGCCAAGAAGGGTGAGGAGGCGCTGACGGAATATTGTGTCAATCTGAACGAGAAAGCGAAGAACGGAAAAATTGATCCGCTGATCGGTCGCAAGACCGAAGTTGACCGCACAATTCAGATTCTCTGTCGCCGGTCAAAGAACAACCCGCTTTATGTCGGTGATCCTGGCGTCGGCAAGACGGCGATTGCCGAAGGGCTGGCACGTCGTATCGTGAATGGTGACGTGCCGGAAGTGCTTCAGGAAGCCGTCATCTATTCGCTGGATATGGGCACATTGCTTGCGGGCACCCGCTACCGGGGTGACTTTGAAGAACGCCTGAAGGCTGTCATGCGCGAACTGGAAGACATGCCGAATGCGGTTCTGTTCATCGATGAAATCCATACGGTAATCGGCGCGGGAGCGACCTCCGGTGGTTCGATGGACGCGTCCAACCTGCTCAAGCCGGCTCTGGCCAGTGGTGCGATACGTTGTATCGGATCAACAACTTATAAAGAATATCGCAACCACTTTGAGAAGGACCGCGCGCTGGTTCGCCGGTTCCAGAAAATTGATGTCGTCGAACCTTCGATGGATGACGCAATCAAGATTCTTGCCGGGCTGAAACCTTATTACGAGGAATATCACAAGGTCCGCTACACGGCGCCGGCGATCAAGGCAGCGGTGGAACTCTCGGCCCGTTACATCAATGACCGGAAACTTCCGGACAAGGCGATTGATGTGATCGACGAGGTTGGGGCTGCCCGGATGCTGTTGCCGGAATCAAAGCGTCGCAAAACGGTGACAGTAAAGGATATTGAGGATGTGATCTCGATGATCGCCCGTATCCCGCCGAAGTCTGTTTCGACCAATGACCGGGAATCGCTGCTTAATCTTGAGCGCGATCTCAAACTGGTGGTGTTCGGCCAGGATAAGGCGATTGAGTCCCTGTCCAGTGCGATCAAGCTGGCCCGCGCTGGATTGCGGGAGCCGGAGAAGCCGATCGGCAGCTATCTGTTCTCTGGCCCCACCGGGGTCGGCAAGACGGAGGTTGCGCGTCAGCTGGCCCTGACGCTTGGTGTCGAACTGAAACGGTTCGACATGTCCGAATATATGGAACGCCATTCAGTCTCACGGCTGATCGGTGCGCCGCCCGGATATGTCGGGTTTGATCAGGGTGGTCTGCTGACCGATGCCGTGGATCAGCACCCGCATTGTGTGTTGTTGCTTGATGAGATCGAGAAAGCTCATCCGGATCTGTTTAATGTCCTGTTGCAGGTTATGGATCACGGCAAGCTGACCGATCATAACGGAAAGTCTGTCGACTTCCGGAACGTCATCCTGATCATGACAACCAATGCCGGGGCCGCCGAGATGGCGAAGCCGGCTATCGGGTTCGCCCGCGAGGAGCGGACAGGTGAAGATGATGATGCGATCAACCGGATGTTCACCCCGGAATTCCGTAACCGTCTTGATGCGGTTATTCCGTTTGGTGCCCTGCCGGTCGAGGTAGTCCGCAAGGTCGTCGACAAGTTTGTCATGCAGCTTGAAGCACAGCTGGGTGAACGCGGTGTCATGATTGAACTGACGCCGAAAGCCCGCGACTGGCTGGCGAAGCGCGGATATGACAAGAGCTTCGGCGCACGTCCGCTTGGCCGGGTTATTCAGGAAAATATCAAGCGCCCGCTGGCCGAAGAACTGTTGTTCGGCAAGCTGGCGGATGGCGGTGTCATCCGGGTGAAGGTGAAGGAAGACAAGCTGGTCTTCGATTTTCCGGAGCCGAAAGCTGATGCAGCCAAGACGAAACCAAAATCGAAGCGCCAGCGTGGCAGCAAGGGCGCCGAGGATGAACTGGAAACTGTGAAGTAGAGACCATGTGACAGATGGCGTCCCGCCAGGTGCGACAGGGTGACCTGTAGGCTCCCGGTCGGGACGCCACGCTTCATATAGGGCATCAGATACTCTGGATTATCGCATGGCAGGGATGGTCAGATTAGTCTGTTGAAACTGCGGGGGACTGGTTAGAGTCCCGATCTGGATATTCTTCCCCGGAATCTGACCACTGATATCTTCATCATCTGAAATGGCGCCGCCGGAAGGGCTTTGGCAGCGTAACTTTATCGCCTTCATTGCCCAGCGGGCCACCAACACGATGGCTGTCCATATGCAGACCGTTGCGGTCGGCTGGATGGTCTATGATCTGACCCGTGACCCGTTTGATCTCGGTCTGGTCGGGCTGGCGCAGTTTGCTCCGGCCTTTGTCCTGTTTCTGGCAACAGGTGTCGTAGCAGACAGATATAACCGCCGGAATATCATCGCCGTGTGCAGCGTTTTGCAGATGCTGACTTCCATCGCAATGTTCTGTCTTGCGATGTTCGGGGAAGGTGTCGTCTGGCCAATTTTCCTGTTGCTGGTTCTGATCGGCTCTGCCCGTGCCTTTTATTTCCCGACATCTCAGGCGCTGCTGACGAATGTCGTGCCCCGACGCCTGTTTCCAAATGCCGTCGGCTATAACAGCTCTTTCAACAAGGCGTCCCAGATTGGCGGGCCTGTACTGTCTGGCATTCTGATCGCATCGATCGGCTACTGGGTCTTCCTTGTGGTCGTGATCTTCTTTGCGATATCGGTGGTAGCGGCAACTTTCATCCGGGTCGAGGGGCGCGGGGAGACGCGGCGCGCCAGCAAGGTTAATCTGGAAATGGTCCTCGGCGGGTTTGCCTATGTCTGGCAGAACAAGGTGATCCTCGGTGCGATTTCGATGGATCTGTTCGCGGTGCTGTTCGGGGGCGTCATGGGCATGCTGCCGGTTTTCGCCAGTGATATTCTGCATGTTGGTGCTGACGGGCTTGGTCTGATGCGGGCAATGCCCGGCGTCGGCGCCCTGACAATGGGAATTCTGTTGTCGCAAATACCGGCACCCGGCCGAATGGGGCCGCTGCTGTTCGGCACATTGGGGATATTCGGTCTGTCCATTCTGGTTTTCAGCCTGTCCACGATATTCTGGCTATCACTGGCCGCCCTTGCCGTCTATGGCGCGGCGGACATGGTCAGCATCTATATTCGCTCCTCACTGGTGCAGCTTGCGACACCGGATGAGATGCGTGGCCGTGTCGGGGCGGTAAATGCGGTTTTCATCAATGCATCGAACGAGCTTGGTGATTTCCGGGCCGGGGGAATGTCCTATTTCATCGGGGTGGTTCCGGCCATTGCCATCGGCGGTGCTGTCACGCTGGGGGTGACGGCGGCCTGGTGGTGGCTGTTCCCGGACTTACGCAAGGTTGACCGGATGACACATGAAGACTGAAGCAGGCTGCGTATCTCGCAGCTGTGTTCCTGCGTCAGTTCTCCTGCCGGAAGGGTGAGTATTCCGCTTCCAGCTGGGTCATCTCATGTTCAACCTGATAGGCTTCTCGCTGAACGAAATCAGCAATGGCACTTTCCAGCCGGGGATCGGCAATCCAGTGGGCGGAATAGGTTTTCCGGGGCAGGTAGCCACGCTGAATTTTGTGGTGTCCCTGCGCACCGGCCTCGACCCATTTCAGGCCATGTTCAATGGCGAAATCGATGGCCCGGTAATAGCAGCATTCGAAATGCAGGAACCTGAAATCACCGAGGCAACCCCAGTTACGACCGAACAGCGTGTCTGAGCCGATGAGGTTGAGTGCACCGGCAACGGGTGTCCCATCCATTTCGGCATAGATCAGGGCTGCACGATCCGGCAGTCGTTCACCCAGAATATGGAAAAAATCGCGGTTCAGATAATCCTGAGACCATTTCTTGTCGATGGTCGCCAGATAGAATTTATAGAAAGCATCCCAGTGATGCGGCTTCAGGTCATCGCCGGTCAATGTCCGGATTGTGAGGTCATGGCGCTCGGCATCCCGGCGTTCCCGGCGGATGGATTTGCGTTTGCGTGACGACAGGTCGGCAAGGAAATCGTCAAAGCACTGATAACCCCGGTTTTCCCAGTGAAATTGCTGACCAACCCGTTGCAGCAGCCCGAACTTTCCAAACTGTTCCCATTCGTCTTGCGTCGGAAAAGTGATGTGCAGGGAGGAGAGTTTAAGCTCCTGTGCGACCTGTATCATGCCGGCAATCAGCAGGCGCTGCATTTGTGGACGGTCGGCACCGTCCCGGATCAGCAGACGGGGACCGGTTGCCGGTGTGAAAGGCACGGCGCATTGCAGTTTCGGATAGTAATTGAGTCCGGCGCGCTGGGCCGCATCAGCCCACCCCCAGTCGAAGATATATTCGCCGTAACTGTGGCCTTTCACATAGAGCGGCGCGCAGGCATCAAGCTTACCGTCTGCACCGCGCACAGCCAGATGGTAGGGCATCCAGCCCTGTTCGGCAGTCGCACATCCACTGTCTTCCAGTGCGGAGAGGAAGGCATGGCTGAGGAACGGATTTTCGGCACCGGCACAGGCATCCCATTCGCCCGCATCAACACGGTCGAGATCGTTGATGATTTCAACGGAGAGGGCTTCGTCTGACGAGTCCGGCATCGTTCAGGTTATCTCACTGCTCATGGACGGGATATGGGGTCTGTCCCGCCCATGATAAGTGGATATATGTCAGGCGATTTCAAAAATGCCTTCAACTTCGGTTGTCACGTTGAGCGGCAGGCAGGGTGCGCCGACGGCAAAGCGGCAATGAGCGCCCTTGTCGCCGAAGACTTCGGCCATCAGGTCGGAGGCACCGTTGATGACTTTCGGATGATCTGAGAAGTCGGCACTGCAGGCAACAAAGCCGCCAAGTTTGACGACCCGTTTGATACGGTCGAGATCGCCGCCACAGGCAGCCTGTGCCTGTGCAATCAGGTTCAGTCCGCAGAGCCGGGCAGAAGCAATGGCCTGTTCGGTCTCGCAGTCCACACCGACCTTGCCGGTATATTGAATTTTGCCATCAAGAACCGGGATCTGACCGGAAACAAAGATCAGATTGCCGCTTACGACATAAGGTACGTAATTCGCTGCCGGTGCAGCCGCAGCGGGAAGGGTAATACCGAGTTCGGCAAGACGGGCATCAATGGAACCAGACATTGTTCACTCTCCTGATGGATAATACTTCCGGGATCATGCGCACGCAGGCTCAGGATGCAAGGCAGGAGAGGCGGCTCAGATCGCGACAGCAGCCGGCGAAATATCGTTCAGGCTGAAATCACCGGCACCGATTGTCGGGAAGGCGGGGCCAAGTACATCCCGCCATTCCAGACAGGCCATATCAATGGCGGCATTCTCCATATGACGTTCAGCCAGGACGGCCCGCCAGTAGGCCGCTTCAGCCCAGGCATGCCAGGCATCACCGATATGAATGCGTTTATCATTGCCGGGCGCCTGAAAATCCCCCGGTGTCTGATGACGCGACCAGGCAAAGAACTCTGCCAGCATCCGGCCGGTTTTGCGGGCCGGTGTGAAGCTTTCCGACCATGAGGAAACGAACTCACGCGCCAGAAGCTCAATGGCAAATCCGGCGATCGGAGCATCAGATACATTTCGCCAGCTTTTCAGCAGCAGGATGATTTCCGACAATTTACCATGGCTCAGGCGGTCCAGTACCCGGATTGAGGCCTGTTCGGCCAGCGGATTGGTGAACACCCAGTTTCCGCCATTCGACGAATCAGCCAGTTCATATCCACCGTCTGCATGTTCAAAACCCGGACGAATAACGATATCTGCATCACCGCAAACCACCGTGATCCGATCTAGCCCGGATCGGACATAGCCAGATGACAGGTTAAGGACCAGCTGGTCGCGCATTTCGCTGATCAGCCGTGACTGCGGATTGCCCGTATTCTGAAACCGGTATTTGTCTGCTGCCGGCAACAGGTAAACCAGATCAACTTCCAGGTCTGAGGCAAGCGCAGTTCCCTTGCCAAAAGCACCGACAACCAGATGGTCGCCGCGAAAAATCGGGGCACATCCGGGCCAGTAGCTGCGTCGCAGGGGCTGTATGACCTCATCAACAATTTTCAGCAGGTCATGAAACCGCTCCGGTTCGGGGCGTAATGCCTTGGCAAAACTTTCAAAGCAATTCTGAAACTGCACATGTGCGGGAAGATCGGGAGACAGGGTCATGCTCTACCAGTCCCGGTCACTGACCTGAACACCGCTTTCGATATGAACGCGTTCAGAACTGGTACTGTGCGAGCGGCGTCCGGGTGTTTCATAGACACGGGTTTCCGGCCGGGTTGCCTCGTATTCTCCGACGCTGACGCCGGAAATACCGACGCGGACATTGGTGTCGCGTAACAGTGAGTCACTGACACCAATTGTTCCGGGTACGCCGATTCTGACATTTGCCACGAGACCTCGCCTGCTGACCCGGCCCTGCCGTTCGTCACGAACAGCCGGACGTTGACCCGCAGGTCACGCATTTCATGCAGGTGCCGTTACGCACCAGGGTGAAATTACCGCATTCGCCACAGCTGTCGCCTTCATAGCCCTTCATCCGGGCTTCGCGCATACGCGTCAGCCGTTCATCCATGGCGGATTCAACTTCCGGCGCCATGGCAACAACAGCCTGTGCATGGACACTCTGGGAGACAGAGCCTTCTACCCCGTCGCCATCCATCGCCAGACGCATGGCATTTTTCAGGACGACAAGGTTGTTGCGCACAAAGCCGCGGGATGCGATCCGGTCGACGACATCGGTATGAACATCAAGTTCACTCTGTCCGTCGCCACGTCCGAGTGAGTCGGGTGTCAGGTCTTCAGGCTCTACATGGGCCAGATCGTTGCGGTTGAGGTAGGAAATCGCCAGTTCACGGAAGATGTAGTCGAGGATTGATGTCGACATCTTGATCGTGTCATTGCCTTCGACGATCCCGCTCGGCTCGAACCGTGTGAAGGTGTATGCCTCGACGAACTCTTCCAGCGGCACGCCATATTGCAGACCGATGGAGATCGCGATGGCGAAGTTGTTCATCAGTGACCGGAAGGCAGCCCCTTCCTTGTGCATGTCGATGAATATCTCACCGACCCCGCCGTCTTCGTATTCACCGGTGCGCAGATAGACCTTGTGACCTCCAACGATGGCTTTCTGGGTATATCCCTTGCGGCGATGGGGCAGGCGGCGACGCTCTGTAATGTATTTCTCGACAATGCGTTCGGCGATCAGGGGCGCACGCTCAACCTGCGGGCGCTCCATGATGTCTTCGACATCGTCATCGTCTTCCAGCACCTGTGCATTCAGCGGCTGCGACAGTTTCGAGCCGTCGCGATAGAGCGCGTTGGCTTTCAGTCCGAGACGCCAAGACAGCAGATAGGCGTCCTTGCAATCTTCAACCGTTGCTGAATTCGGCATGTTGATGGTCTTCGAGATCGCACCTGAGATAAACGGCTGTGCTGCCGCCATCATCAGGATATGGCTGTCGACAGACAACGCCCGTTTGCCAAGACGACCACAGGGATTGGCGCAATCAAAGACATGCAGATGCTCGTCTTTGATATGCGGCGCGCCTTCCAGCGTCATGGCGCCACAGCAATAGATATTTGCGGCATCGACTTCTTCCCGGGAGAAGCCGAGGGCTTCCATCATGTCAAAAGCGGGATCTTCCAGCTCGGCTTCATCGATTCCGAGGTTGTCACGGCAGAACTCCATGCCGAGACCGTATTTGTTGAAAACAAAGCGGACGTCGAAGGCACTGGCCAGTGATGCTTCAACCCGAGCGAGCGCGGCATCGTCAAAACCTTCCTTCTTCAGGGCTTCATGATTGATGCCCGGCGCATCCTTCAGCGTACCGTGGCCAACGGCATAATCGACAATGTCGTTGGTCTGTTCATCGGTGTAGCCAAGGGTGGCAAGTGCGGCCGGAACCGTCCGGTTGATGATCTTGAAGTAACCGCCACCGGCCAGCTTCTTGAATTTCACCAGGGCAAAATCAGGCTCAATACCGGTGGTATCGCAATCCATCACCAGACCGATCGTGCCGGTCGGGGCAATGACGCTGGCCTGTGCATTGCGATAACCGTGCATTTCACCAAGTTCGACGGCGCGGTCCCAGGAGTCGGCGGCCGCGGCGGCAATGTTCTGGTCCGGGCAGTTTTCGATATCCAGCGGCACCGGAGTGATTTCCAGACCTTCGTAGTCATCGCTTAAACCGTGTGCGGCGGCGCGGTGATTGCGCATAACTCGCAGCATGACATCGGCATTCTCCGCATAACCGGGGAAGGCCCCCAGTTCCTGTGCCATTTCGGCTGAGGTCGCGTAGGAGTCACCGGTAAGAACGGCTGTCAGGGCGCCACAGAGCGCCCGGCCTTCCGGGCTGTCATAGCCAAGGCCACCGGCCATCAGCAGGCCGCCGATATTGGCGTAACCAAGGCCCAGCGTCCGGTAGCGGTAGGAAAGCTCTGCGATTTCTTTTGACGGGAACTGCGCCATCAGTACGGCGATTTCCAGCGTCACCGTCCAGAGACGAATGGCGTGGCGATATTCATCAAGTCTGAAGGTGCCGTCCTTGGAACGGAAAGCCAGCAGGTTCAGCGAGGCAAGGTTACAGGCCGTATCGTCAAGGAACATGTATTCCGAGCAGGGATTAGACGCATTGATCCGGCCGGAATTGGCACAGGTATGCCACTCGTTGATCGTTGTATCATACTGCAGGCCTGGATCTGCACACTGCCAGGCGGCTTCTGCGATGGATTCCCAGAGCTGCGCAGCGGGCAGGGTCTTGGCGGTCTTGCCATCGGTACGGCGGATCAGATTCCAGTCACTGTCATTTTCGACAGCCTTGAAGAAATCATTCGTGATCCGGACCGAATTGTTTGAATTCTGACCCGATACAGTCAGATAGGCGTCTGAATCCCAGTCTGTGTCATAGACTTCGAAATCAATGGCCGTATAGCCCTGACGGGCGAATTCGATGACGCGCTGGATGTAATTTTCCGGCAGCATGGATTTGCGCGCGGAAATGATTGATTTCTTGAGGACGGAATTCTTCTTCGGATCGAGCCGGTCCTTGCCTGCCATCTCGTCGGTATTGCAAGCCGCCATGATATCCGTGAGATGCTGGCGCGAAATCTTCGAGCCGGTCACCAGAGCAGCAACCTTGCGCTCTTCGACTACCTTCCAGTTGATATATTCCTCGATATCGGGGTGGTCGATGTCGACCGTGACCATCTTGGCAGCCCGGCGCGTCGTGCCGCCGGACTTGATGGCACCGGCAGCACGATCGCCGATTTTCAGGAAGCTCATCAGCCCGGAAGACCGTCCGCCACCTGAGAGAGGCTCGCTGGCACCGCGAATTTTCGAGAAGTTCGATCCCGTTCCCGAACCGTATTTGAACAGGCGTGCTTCACGGGTCCACAGATCCATGATGCCGCCATCATTTACCAGATCATCGCTGACCGACTGGATGAAGCAGGCATGTGGCTGCGGATGTTCATAGGCCGAGTTTGATTTCGTCAGCTTGCCGGTACGGAAATCAACATAGTGATGTCCCTGACTCGGCCCATCAATGCCATAGGCCCAGTGCAGGCCGGTATTGAACCATTGCGGTGAGTTCGGTGCCCCCATCTGACGAGCCAGCATGAAGCGCATTTCATCGTAATAGGCGCGGGCATCTTCTTCCGAATCGAAATATCCACCTTTCCAGCCCCAGTAGGTCCAGGTGCCGGCAAGGCGGTCAAAAACCTGCTTTGATGAAGTTTCTCCACCGAACTGATCTTCTTTCGCCATGCCTTTCATGGCTGGCTTGTCGGGTTCGGAGCGCCAGAGGAATTCCGGAACGTCTTCTTCTGGGACTTTTTTCAGGTGAGCGGGGATGCCTACCTTGCGGAAATATTTCTGCGCGAGAACGTCGCTTGCAACCTGTGACCAGCTTGCCGGAACTTCGACATCGTCAGCCTTGAAAACGACCGAGCCATCAGGGTTGCGGATTTCGCTGGTGGTGAAGGTGAAATCAATGAGGTCGTAAGGTGAGGTCTCTGATTTCGTGAAACAACGTTCGATTCGCATGCTTTCCCCGACTCCGGATGCTTGAGTTTTCCCCAGTCTGCGCCAAGGCGGCGCTTGACCCCGAACCGGCGCAGCAACTATATTTTGTGCGCGTCGGCGGGATCAGCCACAACATTATGAAAAACAGCTAATCGGCGCAAGGTTAAAATTAAATAAAGAGAAGCCCGCACCAAAGACGCGGTTAATAATTCCCTAAAATTTTATCGAAAATCAAACGCTTGGAAAGTAGTGCTTCCAAGACTAGGAAAGTAATCAGCTGATTTCGGCCAAAGGCAGGTTGGTCAGAAGGTTCTGAGGTTTCAGCTTGAGGACTTTTCCTGAAGTCATTGCTATTGCGCAATAGACAGGCTTTCCGGCGATGTCCGGGCGCATGTTTCGGCTGTCCCGGAATTCCAGTCTGAATAGTGACAGCAGACGTTCCATTTCTGCTTCACCGACCTCTCCACCGGTATAAAGAGTCGTCAGCAGCTGATTCGCTTCAGCATCAAAACCGACATACCAGACCCAGGACTGATCACTGATTCGGCGTACTGGCTGAATGGAGATGTCGATATCGAGAAAATGGTGCACCCATTTTTCCAGAACCCGACAGAGGGCATCCAGCCCGGCAGAGGCGAAAGTGAGGCTGAGGACGGTATCATGTTGCTCCGACCGGCCCCAATAGAGGTCAGCATTATCCTCATCCAGAACATCCAGTGAAACCGATCGCATGTCTGTCTGTGCCTCGGCGATCAGGCGACCGAGATTTCCAAACCCCCCGGTCTTGGCGAACATCTGCACGGTTTCCTCATCGGCGACCATGACCTGGCCTTCCGATAGGGTGACGTTCTGTGACCGGAACAGCAGTTCGGCGGCCCGGGCTTCGAGGGCAGGGGGCGACTCTCCGAGGATATGGCGGGTTATCAGGGCGGCCATCTGATCGATAAAGACGGGCGGCACCCTGATCGGGCGACCGTCAAAGAGTCCGGCATAAGCGGCTTCCAGTGACCCGGCTGCAATCACATGATCCCGAAAACCAACCATGATTCGGAAGTTGTCAGCAGCATCCGCATCCGCCAGGGCGGAATATTCGGCTTCGCTGACAACACGCAGCGGGCTTTCCATCAATGCAGCATGGAGGTTGCGCTCTGCGTCACAGGATTCGGGGATTGGTGCCAGTTCCGGGCGCATCAGATAGGCGCGCCACAGGTCATCTGTTGCGGTCAGCCTGTTATCGGCTGTCCGTCCGGTAAGGGCAAAACCACTATCCTTCCAGAAATCAGGCATGTGAGTCTTATCGCGATAAGCTGCTCCATTGTCCAGCGACTGATCACGGCTGGACACCAATGGTGAGGGAATGCGATATTCACGCCTCCAAATTATCTACCTCAACGGGATCAGCATGGCAGGCATCGGCACATTGCTTTACACGAAGTTCAAGGGCTCGCTGAAAGGCGAGGACACCTTCGGCAACAAATACTACGTCGAGAAGTCACCGCCTGAGAGCCGGCGCGCCAAGCGCTGGGTGTTGTTCAAGGGAGAGGTCGAAGCCTCCAAGGTGCCGGCTGAATGGCATGCCTGGCTGCATTACACAGTGGATGAGCCAATTGAGGCTGTCCGTCGTGACTGGCAGCAACCACATCTGCCGAATCTGACGGGGACTTCCCTGGCCTACCGGCCGTCGGGCTCTGACTACCGGGGCGGCAAACGGGATCACGCAACAGGCGATTATGAAGCCTGGACACCGAACTGATCCTGCGGGCTGACCGGTGAAACGTGGTGAACTCCGACAGGCATTGATTGGCGGGCTGGTGGTCCTCCTTGCAGGACTGTTTTTTGTGTACGCCTATTCAGGAGAGAGATCGCTTCGCAGCGGTGGCGTCGGATATGATGTCACGGCGACTTTCTCGCGCGTCGATGGCCTGTCTAAGGGAGCGGAAGTCCGGCTCGGCGGTATCCGGATTGGCGGCGTTGAGTCGATGCGTCTGACGGAGCTGAAGCGTGCGGAAGTGACGATGAGAATTCATGATTCCATCCAAATTCCGACAGATTCGTCTGCCGTTATTCTGTCTGATGGCCTGGTCGGCAAGAAGTTCATCGAACTGGACCCGGGTGGAGCCGACAAAATGCTCACGGCAGGTGATCGTCTGCGGCATACGCAGGGCTCGATCATTATTGAGGAATTGATGGAACTCATTATCGGGCAGATCAAATCCCGGCAGGCCAGTCTGGCGGCAACGGAAAAGCAGGGCGAGGGAAATTAATGGGCCGCAATCTTATCGAAAGCATTATGGGGGCCGTGGTTCTGGTTATTGCCGGACTGTTCATGCTGGTGGCCTATAATACGGTCTCGTTTGCGCCGGACCGTGGATATGAGCTTACAGCAAACTTTCTGAAGGTAGGTGGCCTGCAGCGTGGAAATGACGTCAGGATTGCCGGCATCAAGATCGGTACTGTCGTCGACCAGTCGCTGGACCCGATCACCTATGATGCGATTATCCGGATCAATGTGAATGAGGAAGTCAGGCTGCCGGTTGATACCGTCGCATCGATTGCCAGCGAAGGGTTGCTGGGCGGTGCTTATCTGCAACTGAAGCCGGGTTCTGCGAAAGAGATGCTGGCAGCTGGCAGCATGATTGAACAAACCAAAGACTTTAAAGCTTTTGAAGAACAGGTCGGCGAGGTGATCTTTCTTGCGACCGGTGCCGGAAACTGATCATAAAAATGTCTGATATGATGTCACGTTCAGGTGCGCGACGGATTCCCGTGCTGATGGCTGCTGTGGCAGCGCTGATGGCTGGTGCTGTTCAGCCGTCGCCGGCGCAGACTCCGTCTGTGCAGCCAGAACAGCCGATGGTCGGTAATGACGAGACAATGGTTGATTACCCCATCGCGGTCTTACAGACGCTTGATAAAGTGACGGGCAGAATTTCAACCCTGCGGGTGCCGGTTGGTGACTCTGCGCGCTTCGGTACATTAACGATTGTGCCGAGAGCCTGTCGCAAACGACCGCCAGAAGAATTCCCTGAAAGCGCCGGCTTTCTGGAGATCGATGATGCGCCGCCTGCCGGTCAGCCGCGTCGGGTCTTCACCGGGTGGATGTTTGCATCCTCTCCTGCGATTTCTGCCATGGAGCACCCGGTCTTTGATGTCTGGGTAAGAGACTGTATCGCCGAAGACCCGGCAAAACAGGATCAGCCCGCCGAAGGGTCATCCGGCTCCAACTGACGTAAATAATCGAGCGGATTTGTCAGTTCACGGGGGAACGAAGCGCGTCGTTCCATCGCATCGCCCAGCATTTTCAGATAATTTCTGCGGGGGATCTCGATCACACCAAATCGTGCGAGATGGTTGGTGACAAACTGGGTGTCGAGAAGGCTGTAGCCGCCGGCGCGGAGGCGGGCGACCAGATGGGCCAGAGCGACCTTGCTGGCATTGGTCTGGCGGGAAAACATGCTTTCGCCAAAAAATGCGGAACCGAGTGAAACACCATATAGCCCCCCGACCAGATCTGTTCCGTTCCAGCATTCAATTGAATGGGCGCAATTGATGGCAAACAGATCGGAATAGAGCCGCACGATTTCCTCATTTATCCAGGTGTCGGGGCGGTCTTCGGTCGGTTCGGCACATAGTCGCATCACATCTTCGAAGGCCTGATCGCAGGTTACCCTGAAATCCCCACGTCGAATGATCCGGCGCAGTTTTTTCGGCAGGTGAAAGCTGTCGAGCGGCAATATTCCGCGCATGTCAGGGTCGACCCAATAAAGTGTCGGGTCGTCACTGGTCTCCGCCATCGGGAAAATCCCCGCAGCGTAGGCGCGTAAAAGTATTTCTGCCGTTAACTGTGACATCCGTGAAGTCTAGCGGCGATCGCGTGGCATGTCAGCGCCCGGTGATCAGATCAGTTCTGTTCTTCCTGATCACCCTGTACCCGCTGTGCGAGAGCTGCCGCCATGAAGGCATCGATATCCCCGTCCAGAACGGCCTGAGTGTTCGATGTTTCAACGTTCGTCCGCAGGTCTTTCACCATCTGATAAGGTTGCAGTACGTAGGAACGAATCTGATGACCCCAGCCGATATCCGATTTTGTATCCTCGACAGCCTGTGCTGCGGCTTCCCGAATCTGCAATTCCCGTTCGTAAAGACGGGCACGCAGCATCTCCATCGCCGCAGCCTTGTTCTTGTGCTGGGAGCGATCATTCTGGCACTGCACGACAATACCCGTAGGCAGATGGGTGATACGAACAGCAGAATCAGTTCGGTTGACGTGCTGACCACCGGCACCGGATGCGCGGTAGGTATCAATCCGCAAGTCCTTGTCCTCAACGACAATATCGATTCGGTCATCAATAACCGGATAAACCCAGACACTGGCAAAACTGGTATGGCGGCGTGCGGAAGAATCGTAAGGGCTGATCCGTACCAGACGATGAACACCACTTTCGGTTTTCATCCAGCCATAGGCATTATCACCCTTCAGGACGACTGTGGCTGACTTGATGCCCGCTTCTTCGCCGGGGCTCTCTTCAAGATACTCGGTTTTACAGCCATGTTTTTCGCCCCAGCGGAGATACATGCGTAACAGCATTTCCGCCCAGTCCTGCGCCTCCGTGCCACCGGCACCGGCATGAACTTCAACATAGCAGTGATTACCGTCGGCTTCCCCGGATAACAGGGTTTCCAGGCGCTTCATCTCAGCGGTTTCAGCGAGCGTGTTCAGTGATGCTGCTGCTTCGGTGATCATCTCTTCATCACCTTCGGCCTCAGCCATCTCGATCAGTTCGCTGATCTCGGAAAGCTCATTCGACACATCGTCAACGGACCCCACAAGGGCATCCAGACGGTTACGGTCCCGCATGATCGCCTGTGCCTTCTCCGGATCGTTCCAGAGGTCCGGATCTTCAGCAAGTGCGTTCAGTTCGTCGAGTTTTGTACGTGCGTCATCCTTGTCAAAGACGCCCCCTTAGCAGTTCCAGCGACTGCTCAATGGCGTTAACAACGGACTGCAATTCTGCACGCATGATATGCTCCCTGTATGGTTGCGCGGGATTGTCTGCGTGTAGCGGGGCATGTCAACCGCAGACCGTCGAATGGGGGATTATCCGGCAACTGGTTCCAGAGGAAAGCTGAAGATGATGGTTGTCCCCTTGTCCAGCTTGCTCTGCAACGATACGGACCCGCCATGCAACTCGACGAGACGTTTGCATATGGCCAGACCGAGGCCGGTACCTGCATGGGTTACCGTCGAATCATGGCGGACCTGACCAAAGGGTTCGAGAACGAGATCGAAGTCTTCCTCTGCAATACCGATACCGGTGTCGGATACGGCAATTGTAAAGGCCGCATCATCGTAGCCCAGTGTTATCGTTATCGCGCCACCGTCCGGGGTAAAGCGGATGGCATTCGATAGCGCGTTCAGGACAATCTGGCGTAAATGACGTTTGTCAGCCCTGAGCTCCGGAAGGCCGGGTTGTCTTATCAGGTCGAGAACCAGTTTTTTATCATCTGCCTGTGGGCGCATCATGCTGAGGCAACCGGTACAGACAGACACGACATCGACAAATTCCGGATGCAGATCAATTTCGCCTGATTCCACACGGGAGATATCCAGGATGTCGTTGATCACACTCAGCAGATGCCGGGCCGAGTTCAGTATATCTCCTGCATATTCAGTATATCGGGGAGTAACATGGACGCCAAAAGTCTGATCTTTCAGAATCTCCGCAAAACCGATGACGGAGTTTAGAGGGGTTCTCAGTTCGTGACTCATATTCGCCAGAAACTCTGACTTCACCTTGTTTGCGCGCTCCGCCTGAATCAGGGCTACCTTGCGTTGCTGCTCAGCCAGCTTTTGCTCTGTGACATCCCGGCCAACTGCCTGAATCTCCAGAAGATTACCATCCGCATCGAATAGCCCGCGTTTTGACCACTGTACCCAGACAGTATTTCCCTCTGCATTTTTTGCGGAGGTCTCAAAATGAGCGAGAGGGGATGATGGTGTCAGTCTGTCATGCAGGGTCATGAGGTTCTGCAGTGCTTCAGGTGACATTCCAGCATAGGCGGATGTGCCGATCAGGTCTTCCCGGCGCACATTGTTGAAGCTGCAATAGGCGTCATTTACGAATGTCCGGACGCCCTTGCTGTCATATCGGCTGACCAGTTCCATCTGGTCTTCGACCACGGCGTGATAACGCGCATTCGTTTTCCGGATTTCATCGTCAGCCAGCAGAAGCTCAAGTGTACTGGCAGCCCTCATGCTGGCAATTTCAAGGACACGTCGCAAATCATCGGGAGCGCTTATCGGACTTTTGCTCATAACCGACAATACGCCGAGAGGGACATGGGATGATGAGAGCAATATTGTCCCGATATAGGACTCTATCTTCATGTCGATCAAATGAGGGTCTTGAGGAAACTTCGCTGCTACATCTTTGGTAAAGCAGCAAGTTGTGCCATTCAGAACATCCTCGCAGGGGGTCCCTTTCAGAGAGTACCGGAAATTATCCTGTGGATGACCATGAGCGATAAATGCCAGCGTATCGACGTCGGAGGCCGAGCAGGAATCAAGCTTTCCGACAAAGGCATAATCCACATTGAAGATGCCATGAATTTCCGCCAGCAACGCGCCAAAAAAATTGTCGACATCATCGCTGTGATGTCGCGCCAGAAATTCGAGTATCTGGTCAACAGGGGGCCGGGTTGTCTTCTGCATCGCCATGTTCCGTATGAAAATCTGATGCATGTCAGCTATTCAGCAGACCTTACCTTACCCTAACCGTTTCAAGCGCGCTGTCGACAGATTAACCCGTATTCATAATCACAGTATGATGCAGGCCTCTCTCTCGATCAGTACAGGCCGCCTGTCGAAGGCTTCGGCATGTTCAGCATGGGCTGAGATGGGCTTCCCGGTGCACCGGTTCCTGAAATCTCGGTTTCGCCGCCACTGATCAGGACACTGTCTGTATCTGAAGGGGAGGTGTCGGGCTTGAAGGCTTCAAGAATGACATTGTCATCACCAATCCGGGCGACACGACCGGTCTTGCCATCGATACGAACCAGCCGGATGCCGCTTGGTACCCGGAACGGGATTGCAGGCTTGTTGGCCAGCGCCTGTTTCATGAAATCACGGAAGATCGGAACGGCAACAGCGGACCCGGCTTCTCCGCGGCCCAGTGATGACGGCTCGTCAAACCCGGTATAGACGCCGACGGCAAGATCGGGTGCAAAGCCGACGAACCAGGCATCAACATAGTCGTTGGTTGTCCCGGTTTTGCCGCCCAGCGGTTTGCCCACGGCACGCAGCTTGGCACCGGTTCCGCGTTCCACCACGCCCTGCAGCATGGAGACGATCTGATAGGCACTTTCGGGAGAGGTAACGGTTTCCCGTGTGTCGGGTAACAACGGCACTGCCATGCCATCATGCCATTCACTTGCCGTACAGGTGGTGCAGGAACGTTCATCGTGGCGAAAGACGACTTTGCCGGTGCGGTCCTGAATGCGATCAATCAGGGTCGGGGTGATCCGCTTGCCACCATTGACGAGCATCGCATATCCCGTGGTCATGCGCATCAGCGTGGTTTCGACGGAACCGAGCGAAGCGGCAAGTGTGCGCTGCATGTCTCGGACGATGCCAAAACGCATAGCCGTTTCTGCGACCACATCCATACCAATGGTTTGGGCCAAGCGCACCGTCATCAGGTTACGGGATTTCTCAATGCCCAGGCGCATGGTGGAGGGGCCATAAAAACGGTTCGAATAGTTCGCCGGTTTCCATTTTCCGAGGCCAGCCCCCTGATCAATGACAAAGGGAGCATCCAGAATACGGGTGGCCGGTGTAAAGCCCCGTTCCAGTGCGGCGAGGTAGACAAATGGCTTGAACGAAGATCCCGGCTGTCGCAAAGCCTGCGTCACCCGGTTGAACTGGCTTCTGGCGAAGGAGAAGCCCCCGGCCATGGCCAGTACCCGTCCGGTATGCGGATCCATTGCAACCAGACCGCCGTCAATCTTTGGTGCCTGACGCAGGGCATAAGTCGAAGCGGGATAATCCTTGCCCTCATCATCCTTGGTCACGGCCTCAACAATGATGATATCACCAACGCTGACGACATCTGTGACGGCCCTGATGCGCTGGCCGCGTTCATTCTCGCTGACATAGGCGCGGGCCCAGGTGACCTCCTGCAGGGGCAGGGTGCCATCGCTGCCGTCAGTGAATCCAAGGCGCGCCGACTTCTCATCCGCCTCCAGAACCACAGCGCGGACCCATGGCGCGAGCCATGGTTCAGGATCCAGTTCGGCAAGGCGTTTTGCCCAGTCACCAGCAACAGAGTCGAGACGGGCCGCAGCTCCCCGCCAGCCATGACGGCGATCATACTCAACAAGCCCCTCACGCAGCGCCTGCTGTGCCTGCAACTGCATTTCCGGGTCGAGGGTTGTATGGACGGCGAGGCCACCTTCATACAGTCCGGACTCGCCATACTTGTCGAGCAATTCGCGACGGACTTCCTCGGCGAAGAAGGCAGCATCAAAGACCTGATTTGCTTCCCGGTCGACGACATCAATCGGCTGAAGTCTGGCCCGTTCGGCTGTGCGTGGATCAAGATAGCCGTCTTCCTGCATCCGTCCGATCACGTAATTACGGCGGATAAGGGCGGCTTCCGGTTTCCGGATCGGATGATAATTGTTTGGCGCTTTCGGCAGTCCGGCCAGGAAGGCGGCATCGGATATCGTCAGTTCATCCAGTGACTTGTTAAAATAATTCAGGGCCGCAGCGGCAACCCCGTATGATCCGTAGCCGAGATAGATTTCGTTCAGATAGAGTTCCAGAATATGCGTTTTGGAGAAGGCTTTCTCTATCCGGATAGCCAGAATGGCTTCCTTGATCTTGCGTTCCAGAGAGGTTTCGTTGGTCAGCAGGAAATTCTTTGCGACTTGCTGCGTGATGGTCGATGCCCCGACAGGTCGGCGTCCGCTGCCCAGATTTTTGAGATTGGTTACGACAGCGCGGGCAATGCCGATAACATCGACCCCAAAATGCTCATAGTAATGCTGGTCTTCTGCAGAGATGAAGGCCTGCTTTACGACATCGGGAATTGTTTCAATCGGAACGAAGGAGCGGTGCTGCTTGGCAAATTCTGCAATCAGGCGACCGTCGCCGGCATGAACGCGGGTCATGATCGGCGGCTGATAGTCTGCCAGCTGACGATAGTCAGGAAGCCCTTTGCCGTAATGCATGAAAACGGCGAAAGCGGCACCAATACCGATGATGCCGAACAGGCAGCAAAGTCCGAGCGAGTAGAGAAAGAAACGTTTCATATATGCGCAGCAACCAGTTTGATGACATCAGTCAGCCTGTCGAAAATGGCAAGCTGATGGCGATTGCACTTATTACCACCCTGAACGCTCAGAGGCACAGAATAGTTCCCGGCTGACCTAGTATATCGCCAGATTTTATTGAATTTTCCCGGATAGAGTGAGTGATTTATCTCTGCGCCAGAGCATCAAGGCTGAACCATTCGTCAATCGCGCTGACAATTGCCCCGGCGACCTTGCGGTGATGATTCGGCGATAGCAGGTTTTTTTCATCGGTCCGGTTCGACAGATGGCCGAGTTCGATAAGCACTGAGGGAATGTCCGGGGCTGTGAGAACAGCAAATCCGGCGAAGCGGTGAGACCGGTTGACCATTGCAGTGGCAGAAGACATGCGATCTGCGAGGCGGTTCGCAAAGCGTTTTGAATAATCCATCGTTTCACGCCGTGCGAGGTCAATCAGGATGCTGGCGACCTCGGTATCTTCCTCGTTCAGGTCAATTCCCCCGATAAGGTCTGCCTTGTTTTCCTTGGCAGCGAGGGCAGCGGCTTCCTTATCTGAAGCCTTCTCGGACAGCGTATAGATGGAAGCGCCACGTGCAGACCGGTTCGTGGACGCATCCGCGTGAATGGAGAGGAAAAGGTCGGCATCATGATCGCGTGCGATCTGCACACGTTCGCGAAGCCGGATGAATGAATCGGTATCGCGTGTCAGCACAACTTCATAACGACCTGTTCTTTTCAGGGCATCGCGAAGTCGCCGGCCAAAGGCCAGGACAATATCTTTCTCATACCGGTTGCCGACACTGATCGCACCAGGGTCTTTGCCGCCATGGCCGGGGTCGATAACGATCCGCTTGCGCTTTGGCTTTACCCGGGGACGGGGGGAGGTCGCGGCATAATCAAGCCGGTTGGAGGCAACGAACTCCTCGCGGGAAGTTTCCTTCAGGTCGACCACCAGTCGGTGTTGTGCGCTGCCGCTTGGGGGCAGAAGAAATGATTTTTTGACTTCAGCAGGTCTGTCCAGATCAACGACAAGGCGGACACCGCCGTCGTTTCGCGCGCCAAATCGTATGGAATTAATCAGCCCCGCCGGTTTCGTATGACGAGTCGCATCTTCCAGCCACTCCGCATTCTGCAGGTCGACAACAATACGATAAGGGTTGTTCAGGGTGAAAATTTCATAAGACACGGATTCTGTCATGTCGATAACAAGTCGTGTCATATCAGCACTTTGGCCGGTTCTGATACCTGTGGCGACTGTGTTTGGTGTTTCCGCTGCAATACTGGTCGCGCTGACGAACAGCGCGCTCAGAAACAGAAACAAACGAATGAAACGACCCATGACGATCCAAAAATAACCGAAGTTCGACTCAAGGTTTATATATTGTCGGTTAAATCTTTGTAAGTCTTTCAGAAAACTTCCGGGAATGCTGTATATCACCCGGATTTTCGATGCTTATCCGGCGGTTTCCTGCGCCCGGTGCTTTTTCGTTGTCGATTGGCGAAGCCGCGTCTATTTTGCACCATCAGATTTGGGTAAAACGTTCGCCGGATTGACGATAACGTCTTCTGCCAACAACGTGAGGCGCAAGCCAGCCTGAAACTGCCGAGAGTAAGTCAGATCAGACATGACGCGGAGTAAGGGCCAATTACTGGCTGCCGCGGGTCGGGTCTGGCGCTCAACCAGTTTTAAAAAGGGGCGGGACGCACAGTCCGTTCGCATCAATGATGACGTATACCGAAGCACATAATCTCTTCTGTACCGTTTCGATTGCGGCCGCAAACGGCGTTCCCCTGCTGCACAGGACGCGCCGTCCATCATCTTTAAACAGAATGATGCCGCGAGCGCTCAGGAGAATGGATTTTAATGGTAAAGCGCATGCTGATAGATGCCACCCACCCGGAAGAGACCCGGGTTGTGGTGGTCAATGGAACGAAATTAGAAGAATTTGACGTAGAGGCCGCATCAAAGCGGCAACTTAAAGGAAATATTTATCTGGCAAAGGTGACGCGGGTAGAACCCTCGCTTCAGGCTGCCTTTGTCGATTACGGCGGCAACCGTCACGGTTTCCTCGCCTTCAGTGAAATTCACCCTGATTACTACCAGATTCCCGTTGCTGACCGCGAAGCTCTGATGGCTGAGGTCAAAACCGAATCAAACGAAGACAATGATTCAGGCGGTGAAGAGGCCGGCGAAGGCAACGTCGATGTTGTCGGTGGTGATGACACGGACGAGATCGAGATTGAGTCCGAGAAAAGACGGACCCGGAATATCCGGTCCTATAAAATTCAGGAAGTCATCAAACGCCGTCAGGTTCTGCTGGTCCAGGTTGTGAAGGAAGAGCGCGGCAACAAGGGAGCCGCGCTGACCACCTATCTGTCACTGGCTGGCCGCTATGGCGTGCTGATGCCGAACACCTCCCGCGGTGGCGGTATCTCCCGCAAGATCACCAATGTTGCTGACCGCAAGCGTCTGAAGACAATCATTTCGGACCTGAAGATGCCGGAAGGCATGGCCGTCATCATCCGTACCGCCGGTGCGGAACGGACGAAGGCCGAGATTCGCCGGGATTGTGAGTATCTGCTGCGGACCTGGGATGAAGTCCGGGAACTTACGCTGGGCTCTACGGCGCCGAGCCTGGTTTATGAAGAAGGTTCGCTGATCAAGCGGTCTCTGCGCGATATCTATTCCAAGGATATCGAGGAAGTGATCGTCGACGGCGATGAAGGCTACAAGAACGCCAAAGACTTCATGAAAACGCTGATGCCGAGCCACGCCAAAAAGGTGAAGCGGTATGGCAAGGAGGAAAGCCTTCCCCTGCTGCAGCGTTATCAGATTGAATCACAGCTGGATTCGATGCATCAGCCGACAGTCCAGCTGCGGTCGGGTGGCTATATTGTCATCAATCCGACAGAAGCTCTGGTCTCAATCGATGTTAACTCCGGTCGTTCGACCCGGGAACGCAACATCGAGGAAACGGCATACCGTACGAATATTGAGGCTGCCGAGGAAATTGCCCGTCAGCTGCGCCTGCGTGACCTGTCCGGTCTGATCGTAATCGATTTTATCGATATGGAAGAAATCCGGAATCAGCATGCTGTTGAACGCAAGCTGAAAGACGCCATGCGCAATGACCGTGCGCGGATCCAGATCGGACGGATCAGTGTTTTCGGCCTTCTGGAGCTGTCGCGTCAGCGGCTGCATCCGAGTTTCCTTGAGAACAGTTCAGCCGTCTGCCCGCATTGCGGTGGCAGTGGCCATGTCCGGACAGTTGATTCGTCGGCTCTGCAGATGCTGCGCGTTCTCGAAGAAGAGGGGATGAAGCGCAAGTCATCCGAATTGTCGATCTGGATGCCGACACCGGTGGCTCTGTTCATTCTGAACCAGAAGCGTTCGGCCCTGACGGATATCGAGGCGAGATTTGGCCTGTCGATCAATGTGCTCGGCGATGACAGCCTGATTGCACCGGACCACCGGATCGAGCGGGTACGGGGCGGCGACAACCAGAATGCACCGGCAGACGAGAGCCGGTCGCCTGATACCGCATCAGATGATGAGGGTGAATCGAAACCACCGCGCAGACGCCGTCGCCGTCGTGGTGGCCGCCAGTCTCAGGACAACGACAATACGCCGGATTCAGAAGAGAATACGTCGGATCAGAGCGATGATGGCGATAGTGACGGTGATGACTCGGAAAACACCTCTAACGATAATTCTGAGGGAACCGATTCTGAAGGTCGTCCGCGCAAACGTCGGCGTCGCGGTAAGCGCGGCGGTCGCAAGCGGGGTCGTCGTGATGGAGCGGATGGTGAAACGAACGAAGATGGTTCGGAATCGAATGATGCCGCTGCTGAAAATGACAGCAACGCATCCGATGATGCTGCCGGTGCGGACGAGAATACCGAACAAGCTGCTGCCAGCGAACCGGCAACTGAGTCCGGGGAGACTGCAGAGGCCGGAAGTTCTGCCGATGTAACTGCTGACGAGGCTGAACCTGATGAGCCGGTGAAGAAACCCCGCCGCAGATCACGGGCTCGTAAGAAGCCGGCTGAAACTGATGCGGAAGCAACGCCAGTTGAAGCAGACGCAGCGGCGCCGGAAGAGACCCCGGCAGTTGCGGCAGAAGCTGATAATCCGGAAGCAGAAACGCCGGCTGCTGAAGTCGAAGAGAAGCCCAAGCGCAAGCGGGCGCCACGGCGTCGCAAACCCGCAGCAGCAAAGTCGGAGCCGGCAGCTGAAGAGGCAACAGCTGTTGCTGACGATGCACCGGCACCTGAGAAGGCTGCCGAGACAGCCGCTGAGCCAGAAGCACAGGCTGCTGAACCCGCGAAGCCCGAGGTAAAGGATGAACCGCCAGTCGCCGACCCTGCGGCTGAGGTCATAACGGTTGGTGATACGCCAGAAGAAGAGCGTCCGAGACGGCGCGGCTGGTGGAACCGGGTTATGGGTAAATAGTCGTTATATAATTCCCCATCAGTCCCTGTGGCTGATGGGGAATTATGATTTTCAGGCTTTTTGCAGCCAGTCTTTCAGATGTTCGCAGGCCGCGCTCATGGTGGCATCTGACCCCGCATAACTGAACCGGACATAGGCATCGCCCCGCTGCGGATCAAAGTCGTTCCCGGGGGTGATGGCAATACCGGTATCTGCAAGCAGCCGGCGACAAAAATCCGCTGAGTTGTTCGTGAATTTGCTGACATTCGCATAAATGTAGAACGCCCCGTCCGGAGGCGCGATTTCTGTCAGCCCGGCCTGAGGCAGGCCGGTCATCAGAATGTCCCGGTTGATCGCATAACGTTTCAGATTTTCTTCAAGTTCCTCGTGACAGTCAAAGGCAGCAATCGCTGCGATCTGGGAGACTGTCGGAGGTGAGATAAAGAAGTTCTGCGCCAGACATTCAACAGAGCGGGCAAGCTGTTCCGGCACGATCATCCAGCCAAGGCGCCAGCCCGTCATCGAGAAATATTTTGAGAAACTGTTGATGACAATCGCGTCATTGCCATAGGCAAGGGCGGTGGTTGCCGGGCGGCCGTAATCGATCCCGTGATAGATTTCATCTGATATCAGGCGGATACCGTTTGCCTTGCAATACGCATCGAGCGCGCCGAATTCTGCGGCGCTCAGAATCGTTCCGGCCGGGTTCGAGGGGCTGGCGACAATCAGACCATCCAGTTTCCGCCCGCTTTCCGACTGTGCCTTTTCAAGCAATTCGGGGGAGGGCTGGTAGCGGGTTTCCGGGCCGGACAGCAAATCGACAACTTCAATTCCCAGGGCTGTCAGGATATTTCGATAGGCCGGATAGCCGGGTGAGGCCAGGGCAACCCGGTCGCCGGCATCGAAAGCAGCCAGAAAGGCGAGGGTAAAGGCGCCTGAAGAACCGGTGGTCACAACGATCCGGTCGGTTCCGACATGAACACCGTGTGTCCGATGATAATGAGCCGCGATTTTCTGGCGTAGTGCCGGCAGCCCGAAAGCAACGGTATAGCCAACCTTGTCCGTGTCCAGTGCAGCACGGGCCGCAGCCAGCACGCCGGCTGGGGCCGAGGTGTTCGGCTGACCGACCTCCAGATGAAAGACCGGTTTGCCCGCTGCCTCGCGGTCAGCGGCAGCCTGCATGACATCCATGACAATAAAAGGGGGGACGGCACCCCGCAGAGATTTTTTCAACATGTTGGTATCGCTGGCTGGTTGTTATCTTGCGCCGATGGCGAGGCCGAAACCCCGGGCATCGGAAGTTGTCTGACAGGTTTCGGGGTCGCTCGGCAGCCCCTCCGGACACCAGGCTGCATTGACCCTGCCGATCAGGGCGACGGGCTGGGTTTTATGGCCCCGCTGACGCAATGTCTCGACGCGCGCCGGGCTGTCTCCCGTTTCATAGAAGGTAACATCCGGATTGCCTGCATGATGGACCCGTTTGGCGTCAACGGCATCCCGCAGGGTTTCCCCGCCAACAAGTGTGCGCAGGCTGACTGCGACCTGTGCGGTTGCAGCAGCTGAACCGCCGGTGGCAGCGGAGGCATAGTAGAAGTTCTGTGTATTTGTGTTGATCATCATCATCGGGCCAAGCGACATTGGCCCGCGCCCGCGATCACCCGGACGGGCGGCCAGCAGAATGCCTGTATCGGTGGCAATCCTGCCGGTTCCGAAGAGATTGTTCATGCTGAAGTTACAGGCAACGGCACCACCTTCCTTGTCGACCGCGACAAAGCTGCTGGCAGCCGGGTTTTCAAGGACAGGACGGGCCGGAATGGCCAGGCTGGCCGGCGATGTGTGACGGGCGGAATCATAGGATGCATAGCGACGTCTTGCTTCGGCATCGCCGATCACTGTCTGGAATGTCGTGTTGATGCTTCCGTCAGGCTGGATCCAGGACGACCGCTCGGCGAAGGCAATCATGGCTGCTTCCGCCAGCAGATGCGGGCGTTCAGATTCCGGTGCATCGGCGTAGCGGTCATCGACCGTCAGCATGCGCCAGATCGCAGCTTCAACGACACCGGCCCCTGCCGGGGGCGGGGCGAAGTACATGGTGTTCGGTGAAACCGGCACGGCGATGGCTTCACGCCACTGGGGGCGATAGTTTTTCAGGTCGTCGAAGCTGAGACTGCCGCCGACGGCGTTTGCTGCTTCGACAAGCTGACGCGCAAGGACGCCACGATAGAATTCACCTGCTCCGCCGCCCCGGATGCGGGCCAGTGTTGCGGCAAGGTCGATCTGTTTGACCAGATCACCTTCCTGAATGGGGTTTCCGTCCGGTCGTGCAAAGGCTTTCCGGCTTTCCGGATCTTCCAGCAGGGGGCCGGCAACCAGTGCCAGATCGCGCGCAAAGGCGCGGGAGGCCGTATAGCCAAACCGGGATAAACCTTCGGCCGGAGAAATAACCTGCGACCATTGCAGGCGGCCAAACCGTGCATGCATGGCAGCCAGTCCGCGAACCGTTCCGGGCACGGCGTTCGCGCGTGTAGCGGAGGTCGCGGGCGAGGACGGAGCGGTCGCCAGAAAATCTAGGGCGACGGTCTGATAACGGTTCCGGTCATGTATCAGGCAAATTCCACCACCGCCGAGACCAGCTGTAGAGGGCTGGGTGACGGCCAGGGTAAAGCCCATTGCGGCGGCAGCATCGGCTGCTGTTCCGCCCGCAGACAGGATATCGCGCCCGACAGTAACTGACAGAGGTTCATCACCGGCGATCAGACCTGAGAAGCCTTCGACATGGCCAACCTGCCCGACAGGCGGGTCGGAAGACCCGCAGGCGGCAAGTGACAGAACCAGTGCGAGCGATGCTGCAGATTGACGGGCGATCTGTGCCCGTTTACCGTTGAACATGCTTGAAATCTTGAGATCTAATATCGTCATTGGACCGGTTTTGTTGAGTTCATCAAGAATTGTCGCCTGTTGTCGTCGACTATCCATTCTAGTCATTCTCTCTGTTATTGCAGTCTTTTCTCCGTTGCGGCAAGCAGCCCACGCGCAGGGGCTGGTCGATGCGGAGATATCAGAGATGATCCGGACTTATGCGGAACCGTTGATGGTGAGTGCAGGGCTGGATCCGCGGGCTGTTCGTATCTTCATCGTCAATCGGAACGAACTGAATGCCTTTGTCTCCGGTGGGCAAAATCTGTTCATAAATACAGGTTTGCTGACCCGGGCAGATAATGCAGGGCAGATTGTTGGCGTGATTGCCCATGAATTGGGACATATCGCGGGCGGGCATATTTCCCGTACCAATGAATCGATGGAAAGTGCAGGGACCAGTTCGCTTATTGCCGGAATTCTGGGTGTTGCTGCCGGACTGGCGACAGGCCGCGGTGATATCGGCGGGGCCGTGGCAGCTGCCGGGCAGGATATCGCCATCCGCGACTTCCTGAAATACAGCCGCAATCAGGAAAGCTCTGCCGATCAGGCGGGGATGCGGTATCTGGAAGCAAACGGTCTTTCTGCTGTCGGTATGTATCAGCTGATGAAGAAGCTGGAAGGTCAGGAACTGCTGCCAACCTCACGACAGAATGAATATGTGAGGTCGCATCCCCTTAGCAGTGACCGGGTTCTGTCCGTTGAAAGCTTCCTCCAGAGGTCGAAATTCACAGACACCCCCCTTCCGGACGGCTGGGAACTTAAATTCCAGCGGTCCAAGGCAAAGATCATCGGGTTCCTCGAATCGAAAAGCCGGGTTTATCGTTATTATCCGGAGAACGATACGAGTGTGCCGGCCCGCTATGCGCGGGCAATTGCCGACTATCGTCGTAACGAGCTTGATACGGCGGTTCCGAAAATTGATGCGCTGATCGCTGAATATCCGTCAGATCCGTATTTCTGGGAACTGAAGGGCCAGATGTTGCTGGAGCATGGCAAGATTATGCCATCGGTGGAAGCCCTGCGAAAAGCAGCCAGTCTGGCGCCGGAGGCAATTCCGATTCGTGCCATGCTGGCACAGGGACTGGTCGAGACAGGCAATCCCGCCTTGCTGGGGGAAGCTGTTGAAAATCTCAAGGCGCTGATCGTTGATGACCCGGGCAGTGCGGCTGCCTGGCGTCTGCTGGCGATTTCCTATGCCCGGCTGGGTAATGACGGGGCCAGCAGACTGGCATCGGCTGAACTGGCCCTGCTGCAGCGGGATGTCCCGGCAGCGAAACTCCACGCCAATGCCGCACTCAAGTTTTATGATAAGGGCACGCCAAGCTGGTTACGCGCCCAGGATATTCTGAATGCGGCAGACCTCAAGTAACCGCAGCCTGCGCCACATTGCGATCTGTGTCGGGCTGGTAACGTTGCTGGCGGCCTGTGATTCAGGTATCCGGCAGTATGCTGCCTCGCCGGAAGGCGACATCGATTTTCTGACCGAAGGCGCTGCCGGCCGGTTTGTTGCCGGTGCAGAAGTGCGCAGGCGTTCCGGGTTTTTCGATTCGGGTCTGGAAGGGATCTCCTTCGTTCGGGTTGACGGAAAACCGGCAGTCAAGCTGTCGACACCGGGGAATGGTGGCGTGATCGGCCTGCTGACCAACCAGCCTTTGCTGGCAACACCCTATGCCGCATGGCAATGGCATCTGACGTCTGGTCTTACCGAAGCGGACTGGCTGGCGATGCGCAGTCTCGGCGAAACGGATCATCCGGCCCGGGTACTGGTCGGCTTTCGGCTGAACGGATCTGGCTCGAATATCAGTCCCGGTTATCTGGGTGACGAGCTTCCCCCGCATGACCGGGCCATCACAATTGTGTGGTCAACGCTTTCATCACCGCCCGGCCGGATTGACCGTCGTGGGCCTTATGGCCGTCTGACATTACGTCAGGGAGTTGGTCAGTTTGGTGAGTGGCAGGAAGAAAATATAGACTTATCAAAGATTTATGGGGAGGTATGGCCTGAAGATAACTTGTCACAGGTCAATATCGCCTTTCTGGCGGTAGCCACGAGAGCGTCAAACCTGACGACCGAATCCGTGATCGATGGCCTGCGGGTTTATCGTTAGTCGGGCCTTGCCGCTCCGGTGACCCTCCACCAGAATAAGGCAACTTGATATTTGCAGGGAGATTCTCATGATTTTTCGACTTGGCCTGATGGCCGCGATGCTTTTCACGCTGGTTTCGGTTTCACCGTTCAGTCTGGCGCAGGCTGACACGCTGACCGATGATCAGCGCAAGGAAATCGAATCGCTGGTTGAGAAGTATATTCTGGATAACCCGGGCATTGTGATGCGTGCGATCGAGAAGCTCCGCGAGCAGCAGCGCCAGGCCGAAGAACAGCAGCGTATGAGCGCAATTTCCGGCAGCGGAAATGACCTTCGTTCGGATCCGATTACGCCGCCAGGCGGCAACCCCGATGGTGAGGTAACGGTTGTTGAATTTTTCGACTACAATTGCGGTTATTGTAAGCGTGTGTCGCCGACTGTTGCTGCCCTGATTGAAGGCAACAGGGATGTGAAGGTGATCTACAAGGAATTCCCGATTCTGGGTGATGCTTCAATTGAAGCGGCAAAGGGGGCCATGGCGGCTGTCCGGCAGGGTAAATACCATGAAATGCATGAGGGCCTGATGAATCATCGTGGCCGGGTAACGGCAGCAACCGTTATGTCGGTCGCAAAGGACCTGGGGCTGGATACCGAGCAGCTCGACCGGGACATGAAGGACCCTGAAATACAGAGCGCCATTGAACGTAATTATGCCCTGGCGCAGAATCTCGGCATTACCGGAACACCGGCTTTTGTCATCGGCAACAAGCTGGTCCCCGGTGCCGCAAGTCTTGAGACTCTGGAAGAACTTGTAAAAGAAGTCCGCAAGGGAAGCTGACCGCCAGCGGCAGGTTTTCTGTTGTCTCCGGCGGGAAAGTCACGCCGCCGGAGACAACACTGCCCTGTTCGGAAACAGGGGGTAATGCTGGTCTCCGGCGGCGTTATGATCAGATGTAGTAGGCCCGCAACGGCGGGAAGCCATTGAAGTTTACGGCCGAGTAACTGGTCGTATAGGCACCGGTGCTCAGCAACTGGATATGGTCACCGACTTCGAGTGCCTTCGGCAGGCGATAGCCACATTTCTCGTACATGATATCTGCACCGTCACAGGTTGGGCCTGCAATTGCGACGAGCCCGTCCGGTTTACCGTCATGCGGGGTGCGGATTCTGTATTTGATCGCTTCGCCCATGGTTTCTGCAAGTCCGCCGAACAGGCCGATATCCAGATAAACCCAGCGGGTTTCGTCCTCGTAGCTTTTGGTCGAGATCAGGACGACTTCACTGTCGATCAGCCCGGCGTCGCCCGGTATGGAGCGGCCCGGCTCAACAATGATATGCGGCAGATCATTACCGAAATGATTGGTCATCGCGGCCATGATGGCGTGGGCATAATCATCAATCGTCGGGATGGCAGTCCGGTATTGCGCCGGGAAACCGCCGCCCAGATTGACCATTTTCAGGTTGATGCCTGCTTCACGCAGACCGGTGAAGACCATTGCGGTCTTGCCGATAGCGATGTCCCACTGGCTGAGGTCGGTCTGCTGGCTGCCGATATGGAAGCTGATTCCATAGGGCTCGAGGCCAAGATCCCGGGCTTTCACCATCAGGTCTTTTGCCATATCGGTTTCGCATCCGAACTTGCGGGAAAGCGGCCAGTCGGCCCCCTGATTCGAAATCAGCAGGCGGCAGAAAACCCGTGAACCCGGTGCATGTTCGGCCAGTTTCAGCAATTCAGCTTCACTGTCGAAAGCGAACAGGCGGACACCACGATCATAAGCCCGGGCGATATCCCGCGCTTTCTTGATCGTGTTGCCATAGGAAATGTTTTCCGGCAGGGCACCAGCGGCAAGGCAGCTGTCAATTTCATGAATGCTTGCCGTATCAAAGCAGGACCCCAGCGCAATCAGGCGCTGCAGAATGGGTTCTGCCGGATTCGCTTTTACGGCATAGAAAATTTGTGCGACCGGCAATGCGTCACGCAATCCGACATAGTTTGCCTCGACCACGTCGAGATCAACCACCAGGAATGGTGTTGCGGGTTTTTCGTTCTTCAGGAAGTCTTCAATCTTCGGTGTCATCGCAATTCTCCCAGCTACATCCGAGAAAGAATTGCGTCGTTACGTAAACACACCGGTAATCCCGGAGGCCAGAGGCACGTGCGCAGAATTTAGAGCGGCGGAAACTATCTAAGGTCGTGTTACGATGCAATGGATTTCTCCAGATTTTTTTGTTTGTCGCTGATTTGAAATACTCCGTTTATGTGACAGCGTTGCGATACAGGGGGAAGTGGGTTAACCAGTCTCACTAATCAAGACTAAGGATAATGGTCGTGCCACGGGTACTTGTTCTTAACGGACCCAATCTGAACCTGCTCGGACTTCGCGAGCCCGGCATCTATGGCGGCAAATCGTTGCTGGATATCGAGGCCGATTGCCGGGAGCATGGCAGGAAGGTCGGGCTTGATATCGACTTCCGGCAAACGAATCACGAAGGTGTTCTGGTTGACTGGTTGCAGGAACTGGCGGGCGACAAGGACGGTGCGGTGCTGAATGCCGGCGCTTATACGCATACGTCGGTTGCGATCCATGATGCGATTCGTGCCGTGGCCAAGCCGGTTATCGAAGTACATATATCGAATGTACATGCGCGGGAGACATTTCGCCATCACAGCTATATATCTGGTGCGTCGGCAGGCGTACTCGCCGGGTTCGGACCCTTCGGCTACATCATGGCACTCGACGCCATGGCACATATCCTTCTAACGGGGACAAAGACAGCGTCAGCATGAGTAAAAAAGATATCAACGAAGAAGCCATTCATCGCCTTGCAGCGTTGCTGGATGAGCATGGACTGACCGAAATCGAATACGAGGATGAGGATTTCTCGATCAAGGTTCGTCGGGAGCCTGCACCGGTTATTGCTGGCGGCATGCATGCCCAGCCAGCCACCTATGCAGCACCGGTGCAGATGCCTTCTGACCCCGCAGCGCCTGTGAAGGCTGCTCCGGCAGGGGACCCGGTATCGTCGCCAATGGTCGGTGTGATCTATCGCCGGGCAGAACCGGGAGCACCGGAATTCTGCAAGGTTGGTGATCAGGTGTCAGAAGGTGACACGCTGTTCCTGATCGAAGCGATGAAGACCTTTAACCCGGTTCGTGCACCGCGCAGCGGCAAAGTCGTCAGCATTCTTGTCGATGATGGCTCCGCGGTCGAGTTCGGCGAACTTCTGCTGACCCTCGAATGATCCGGGCCTGAGCATGTTCGATAAGGTCCTCATTGCGAATCGTGGCGAGATCGCACTTCGTATCCTGCGTGCCTGTAAGGAAATGGGCATCCGGACCGTCGCTGTTCATTCGACAGCTGACTCGACGGCGATGCATGTGCGTCTGGCTGATGAAGCGGTCTGTATAGGTCCGCCTGCCGCAAAACTCAGCTATCTGAACATGCCGGCAATTCTGACGGCGGCCATGGTGACAGGGGCTGATGCCATTCATCCCGGGTACGGGTTCCTGTCGGAAAATGCCGATTTTGCACAGATGGTCGAAGACCATGGCATCGCCTTCATCGGGCCGACGGCTGAACATATCCGTCGGATGGGTGACAAGGTTGAGGCCAAGAAAACAGCGGAAGCTCTGGGTATTCCGGTGGTTCCGGGATCGCCCGGCGAAGTGACCTCGGTTGAGGAAGCGGAACGCCTCGGGGCTGAAATGGGCTATCCCGTTCTGGTCAAGGCGGCAGCTGGTGGTGGCGGTCGCGGTATGAAAGTGGTGCCCAACGCCGGCGAGATGGCGAGTGCATTCCAGACCACCCGTAAAGAGGCAGAAGCCGCCTTTGGCAGTGCCGCCGTCTATATCGAAAAGTTCCTCGGTCAGCCGCGGCATATCGAAATTCAGGTATTGTGCGACCATCACGGCAATGCTGTGCATCTGGGAGAGCGTGACTGTTCGCTTCAGCGTCGCCACCAGAAGGTGCTGGAAGAGGCGCCTTCACCGGCCCTCAATGCTGAACAGAGAGCCAGGATTGGCGATACGGTTGCCGCGGCAATGAGAAAGATGGGCTATCGCGGTGTCGGCACAATCGAATTCCTCTACGAGAACGGCGAGTTCTTCTTTATCGAGATGAACACCCGACTGCAGGTTGAGCATCCGGTAACCGAAGCCGTGACCGGGCTTGATCTGGTGCGCGAGCAGATTCGCGTCGCGACCGGTGCCCCGCTTGGCTACACTCAGGCTGATATCGTCATTCAGGGCCATGCCATTGAATGCCGGATCAATGCAGAAAATCCCGATACCTTTGCCCCGTCACCGGGAACCATCGGCGAATATCATGCGCCGGGTGGCCTTGGCGTCCGTGTCGATTCGGGCATCTATTCCGGTTATTCGATCCCGCCGCATTATGACAGCATGGTGGCGAAGCTTATCGTTTCCGGTCGGACTCGAAATGAATGCCTGATGCGGTTGCGGCGCTCGCTTGACGAGTATGTGATCGGCGGTATCCAGACAACGATACCCCTGCATCAGCGTCTCGTGCAAAATCCCGACTTCCAGAATGGTGAATATGATATTCGCTGGCTGGAGAATTTTGTCGGGATGTCAGCCTCACTCGGCTGAGCAACCCCATGTCGTGGTGTAACTGGGAGCACGCCGTACTGGCGTGACGTGAGGCATGTTCCGTTCCTTTTTTCTGGATCGTCGCTGGGCATTGTGGTCCTGGATTGGCGGGGCCGTGATCATCTTCGTGACCTGGTACAAGGTCGAACTGGATGTGGAGATCAACGAATGGTTCGGCAGTTTCTATGACATCATTCAGAAAGCGCTGGGAACACCAGGTGCCATCACGGCAGAGGAATATTATCTTCAGCTCGCTACCTTCGGGAAAATTGCCGGGCTTTATATTCTGATTGCGGTGCTGATCGAATTCTTCACGAAGCACTGGATCTTCCGCTGGCGAACAGCGATGAACAATTTCTACATGTCGCACTGGCAGTATCTTCGTCATATCGAAGGGGCCTCACAGCGCGTGCAGGAAGATACGATGCGTTTCGCCCGGATCATGGAAGGGCTGGGCATCAGTTTTGTCCGCAGCATCCTGACCCTGATCGCTTTCCTGCCGATTCTGTGGGAACTGTCAAAGAAAGTAACTGAACTGCCTGTTATCGGGCATGTCGATCACGCGCTGATCTATGTCGCCATCCTGTTCGCTATTGGCGGCACTGTGCTGCTGGCCGTTGTCGGGGTGAAGCTGCCGGGGCTGGAATTCAACAACCAGAAAGTCGAGGCCGCATATCGCAAGGAACTGGTATTTGGCGAGGACAATGCGGAACGCGCAGATCCGCCAACGGTCCGGGATTTGTTCGGAAATGTCAGGAAAAACTATTTCCGGCTGTTCTTTCACTACATGTATTTCGATGTCGCAAAATGGTCCTACCTGCAATTCGGTGTTCTGGTGCCTTATGTTGCACTTGGCCCGACCATCATTGCCGGGGCTTTTACCCTCGGGGTGATGCAGCAGATCATCCGGGCATTCGGCCGCGTCGAATCATCTTTTCAGTTTCTGGTGAACAGCTGGACGACGATTGTTGAACTGCTGTCCGTCTACAAGCGTCTGCGTGCCTTTGAAGCGGAAATCAACGCAGGCGTCCGTGCTGACCCGGCCTATATGGACGCCGACTGAGGTTCAGTCATCGGTTTCAGCCAAAGACCCTGCTGGCGAATTCCGGATAGGTTTCCGCGATTTCATCGGCAACCTGTCCGCGCAGCAGGCTCAGACTGTCTTTATCCGGCAGGGCGGTAGGAGGTACATCCTTACCGTGATCGAAGGTGAAACCGGTGGCATCCCGGATACTGTCGATGCTCTCTCCTTCATGCAGGCTGGCAAGCCGGAAGCGGCGCTCTGTCTTGTCGAAGTTGAAGACACAGCGGCCGGTGACCAGCGCATAGGGGCCACCGGTCCGGTAAGTGCCGGATTCGCTGACGCCGGGGGCAGAAATGAAATCGACCTTTGGAACGAAGACCCGGGGGGTATGTTCCTCGCGGAACAGGATGACCCGCGGAATCAGGAAATACAGATAGGTTGATCCGAACGAACCGTTCCAGCGCACATCAAGCGACGGATAATCACCAACACCAACCAGATTGATATTGGCTTCCCCGTCAATCTGGCCGCCTGAGAGGAAAAAAGCGTCGATGCGCCCCTGTGCGGCGCAATCGAACAGTTCCTTGCCGCCATCCGTGAAAGGGTTGTGGGTCTGACTGCCAAGCAGGCTGACGCGCAACCGGCCTTTTGACCGGGCGCGGGCCAGCAGGGCAGCGGCCCCCGGTATCGGCGACAGGGCGCCAACGGCAACATGGTTGAGATCCTGCAGCATATCGGCAATGACCGAGATCAGCAGTTCTTCGCGGCGAATTTCACTCATGCGGCTGCCGGTGCGGTCAGAATATGTTGCTGCATGTAATCTGCGAATCCGTCTTCGGTACGGGCCATTGCTGCATAATCCGCGAGATGCGTATGATCCGGCGGATAACATCCGGGCAGGCCAACCGGCCAGGCACCGTTTCGTGCCTCGGCAATGCCGGTGATATAGAGGCCAGGGATGGTGCCTGCCGCAACAACCGGGTCGGCAAGCAGGTCTTCGTCGACAATTTCCTCAACCGTCACAAGGGTCTGGCGAGCAGCATGTGCCATCAGCATGAGTTCCCGCCGGACACCGATCCAGACATTACCGCGCTTGTCTGCCTTTGCTGCGTGGAAAAGGGCAACATCGGGCTGGATGGCGGGCAGGGCGACCAGCTTGTCATCCACTGTCGAAAACGGATTATCCATCAGCTTCCAGTCCGGACGATGGGCAAGGATGTCGGAGCCGATCAGCCCCCGAAGTGGCAGGAAGGGAATACCTTTTTCCGCAGCCTGCAGACCGGCATGAATGGCCGGGCAGGTGGCATCACGCATCACAATATCACCGGCTTTGAAGGCAGCGACGAACCGGGGGGCGGCGCCATATTCGCCAAGTGTCATGGCCGCGGCTTCAACTGCCTGAACGCAATCAGCCCCGATCATCATATCAGCCTGAAACCCGCCACTGGGTACGCCAACCAGCCGCAGTTCACGTGCGCCCCTGCGTATCAGGGCGCGGACAGCTTCCATGGCGCATCCGCTGTAATCGGGCGGTATGGCCACCAGTGAGCCGTCAGGAATCGCTTTGGCAATCTGTTCGATGGTCAGTGTCTGTGTCATTTCAGGAGAATAAGCGAAGGCCGAACCAGCGACAACAGCTTCGGCAGGGTGTGCAATTTTTGAGACGCGTGCCTGCTATGCGTGAGAAGCATGGGGCATAAGCACGTTCTTCGCTTTATTGTCCTATCAATGAAACTTATATCTAGCGCATGATAAAGCGACCCAGCCTGGCTGTTCTGATCGCGTTAACGGCCGTTGGGCCGCTTGCGTTGAATATCTTCATGCCGTCGATGCCGCGCATCGCCGACGAACTCGGTGTGCCTTATGGCACAGTGCAATATGCACTGACCCTGTATCTCGTCGCGATTGCGGTGTCCCAGCTTTTTGTCGGTGCAATTTCAGACCGGTTCGGGCGACGTCCGGTAATGCTGGCCGGGATGGTTCTGTTTCTGGTTTCTACAGTGATTTGCGCGCTGGCCCGAAATATCGAAGTTTTGATTCTGGGTCGTATGCTGCAGGCCATCGGAGGGGCTACCGGGCTGGTGCTTGGGCGTGCGGTTGTACGTGACCTGTATGGCCGGGAGAAATCAGCCAGCATGATCGGTTATGTCACGATGGTGATGATGATCGTGCCGTTTCTGACGCCGACAATCGGCGGGTTCCTGGATGAATATTATGGCTGGCAGGCAAGCTTTGCCTTTGCCGGTGTTTTTGGCACTGCCGTTCTGATCTATGCCTGGTTTGCCCTGCATGAAACCAAGTTTGACCGGCCGCAAAGCCTGAGCCTGTTCCAGACGTTTAATGGTATTGGCACGATTGCACGGCATCCCGCTTTCTGGGGCTATGCGCTGTTTGCGGGGCTGTTGTCGGGGATGTTCTTCTCGTTTCTGGCCGGTGCGCCCTACATCATGATTGAGCTTCTGAACCGTCCGCCCTCGGAATATGGCCTGATGTTCATGTTCCCGGCTTTTGGTTATATGGCGGGCAACTTTCTGACCGGGCGTCTGTCGGAACGTCTTGGTGCTGACCGGATGATGGTGATCGGCGCGATGCTGATGATTCTCGGCTCACTGACGATGGTCGGATTCGCTGCCGCCGGTGTGTTCACATCCTGGGCGATTTTCCTGCCCATGGTTCTGGTCTCGCTTGCCAACGGTCTCAGCCTGCCAAATGCGCTGGCCAGCGCACTCAGCATCCGTCCTGATCTGGCGGGAGCGGGATCGGGAATGTGCGGTTTTCTGCAGATGGGAATCGGTGCCAGCGTGGCGCAGGTTGTTGGTCTGTTGCAGACAGATTCGCAGTGGCCAATGGTCGGTGTGATGGCAACGTCCGGGTTTCTTGCGGTTTGCTGCTATCTGCTGGGTGCGGCCTTCCGCCGGCGGGCGCGGATTGCCGTCCGTGCCCGGGAAGCGGCCTCAATGAGTGTGGTCGACTGAGTTGAAGGCGGGCGGTTCAGCGGGACGTGAGTAACTGTCCCTCGCGGCCTTCGAGCGTTTTTTCACCGGCAACCTTAATAAAAATATCACCCCGCCGAACCAGCCGGTGGGCACGCCGTCCAAAGACCACCCCCGTTTGACGGGTGGTGACTTCCGTCCTTTCGCCAGTTGTCGGGTCGAGAATTTCGGCGACAACAGTGCCGGCCTTCACCCGCTCACCGGGATCTGCCTTGAAACTGACAATGCCGGGTACCGGCGCTTCGATCATATCGACGCCGGACAAAGGGGTGGCCGAAGAAACCGGAGCTGGCAGAGGGCCGGGATCGCCGGAGAGGACGCCCTGATGTTGCAGATAACGGAACAGGGCATCTGCATCACGGGCGGCAAGGTCGTCGGAAACGTCATGCTGGCCCCGCAGTTCTACTGTACAGGCCAGACAGGCCGGAGGGATGGGAAGGTCGGGGAAACGGGCCTGTAGCTCCAGCCAGGGGGTACTCAGGGCCTCGTCAAACGGCTCACCACCGGATTTGTTGGCCAGCAGGGTGCATTCACTTGCCATCAGGCGATGCAGGTCTTCGGCTTGCGGCCAGTGCTCCTGCAAAAAATACAGATGCATGATGGATTCTGAATCGCAATGCAGGTCCAGTGCAATATCGGCTTCGCAGGAGAGCCGCATCAGACACAGGCGGAGTTCGTCAGCCTCATCCCGGATATCGTCGAGCGAGGCAAGATAGCGCGCCATGGCACTGCGGATGCGGGCGACATTGCCTTCTGCTGACTGGGTCAGTTTTCCGTCAACCAGATCGCCCACAGGACCGGCTATGTCCGGGTAATGCCGGTTGAAGTTGCCACCGCTGTCCAGATCAAACCGGCCGATATGACTGCGGCTGATCCGCTGTGACAGACCGATGGGATTGGCGACCGGCACAATGACAATCTGGCCTTCCAGCATTCCCCGGGCATCGGCTTCATCCAGCTTTCGCATCAGATGATCAAGCACCAGCATTCCCGGCAGTTCATCGGCATGCAGCCCGGTCTGGAGATAGACAAATGGCCGTGCACTGGCGGCACGATATCGCACGACGGTCAGGCTGCGCTCTGTACCGGGGCTGGCTTGTGGCAGGGGTATCTGGTCAACGGTTTTGGTCATGCGGTCTGGCCTGTCGAAGTAATGCCCGATTTTGACCGGCAATCATCCGCCGGTGCAAGCGACAACGGCGTCAGGCTGAGCCGCCCGGAGGCAGGTCGGTGTAGAAGGCACTGTCGAAGCCGGCACGTTGCCGGGCCTCGTCATTGAAAGGGGGCTTCAGCCCGCCGCTGAAACGCTCGGTGACAAGACGTCGCCAGGCAGCCAGAGGATCAATGCCGCGCCCGGCGCAGACATGATCGAACCAGCGTTTGCCAATGGCGACATGGCCGACTTCATCCCGATAGATAATGCGCAGGGCATCAGCGGAAATGTTATCTCCGGCGCGGTCGAGCTTTTCAATCATGGCCGGGGTGACATCCAGTCCCCGTGCTTCCAGGACCAGCGGCACGATGGCGAGGCGGGCCAGCAGATCGTCAGCCGTCGACTGAGCCGATTTCCAGAGACCGTCATGCGCCGGATGATCTCCGTAGGAAGCACCGAGTTCCCGCAATCTGTCATCAATCAGCAGAAAATGCGTGGCCTCTTCACGCCCGACGCTGACCCAGTCATCATAAAATGCCCGGGGCATATCGGGGAAGCGGGCGATGATGTCCCAGGCCAGATCAATCGCATTCAGCTCAATATGTGCGACCGCATGCAGAAGTGCGATACGACCCTCCACCGTTCCGATCCGTCGTCGTGGCATTTTGCCGGGTGACTGAAGGACCGGATGTTCGGGCCGTGCCGGCCGGTCTGGCGGAGTTGTCGCCCCGATATCCTGAATGCCGCCATCTTCCCAGGCAGTCGCAGCAGCCAGTGCGGCTGCCGCCTTGGCCCGTGCCTCAGCGGTGGTGAGAACACCTGTAGCCAGACCGGAGAGTGTGGTGGTGCCGGTTGTGGTGATCACAATGCCTTAACAGCAGCCAGAACTTCCTCGACATGGCCGGGAACCTTGACCTTGCGCCAGACATTACGGATCACGCCGGTTGAATCGATCAGGAATGTGGTGCGCTCGATTCCCATATATTTCCGGCCATACATGTTTTTCTCTTTCCAGACACCGTAATCCTCGCAGACAGTTCCGGCATCATCTGCACCCAGCGTGAAGGGCAGTTCGTACTTGGCCTTGAACTTGTCGTGCTTCTTGGCGGTATCCTTGGAGACGCCGATAATTTCAGCATTGGCGCCGGAAAAATCAGGCAGCAGATCCCGGAAGCCACAGGCCTGCTTGGTGCAGCCGGGTGTGTCGTCTTTCGGGTAGAAATACAGAATGACATTCTTTCCTTTAAGGTCACTCAGGCTGACGGTTCCGTCGCTGTCGGTGGGCATGTTGAATTCCGGCGCCTTGTCACCTGTGTCCACAGTCATTCCGGTCTCTCCTCATTCACTGGTTTCATTTCTCGCCGGCAACTGTTTTGCCGGTTCAGCAATTATGTCGATGAACAGGTCGTGCACGGCAGTCGCTGTTTCAAGCATATGTTTCTCCAGAATGTCCAGCGAAGGCGCATCCATTGCCCGCAGGATGGTCCGGGTCATGCCAACACTTGCTTCAAGCGGTTTGAACTCGCCAACGACCGTAACCCGCAGCACAGCCTGAAGACTTTGCCAGAATTCCAGTGCTTCGGTAAGGGTTCTGGCAGCTTTGCCGCTCAGGACACCGGCTTCATGCAGTGCTGTAATCGAAGCCGCCATGGTGGTCTTGCCCAGAACATCCGCGCCGGCTGCTTCCCGCAGCAGCAGATACTGGATGATGAACTCCCCATCAACGATTCCCCCGCGGGCCTGCTTGACGTCCCAGAGACTGCCCTTGTCCAGTTCGCCGGCCATTTTCAGGCGCATGGAATAGACATCTCCCAGCAATTTGGCGGGATCCCTCGGGGATTTCAGGATTGCAGAGATCACCCTGTCGACGGTCTCGCACAGGTCGGTATCTCCGGCCACCGCGCGGGCCCGGCTCAGTGCCATATGTTCCCAGGTCCAGGCATCCTTCCGGTGATAGCTGTCGAAAGCGGTCAGACTGCAGGCCAGCGGACCCTTGTTGCCAGAGGGGCGCAGGCGAAGATCAATTTCGTAGAGCATCCCCTCGGCGGTCAGGGCCGTCAGGGCGTTGACCAGACGCTGGCAGAGGCGGCTGTAATAGGCGGACACGGCAAGCGGTTTGGCCCCGTCTGATCCGGTACAGTCTTCCGGAGCATCATAAATCAGGATGAGGTCCAGATCAGAACCGGGCATCAGTTCCTTGCTGGCAAGCTTGCCCATGGCGAGAAGCATCACCCGGCCACCGGGAACGGTACCATGATGGATTTCAAGCTCCTGCCGTACAGCAGCCAGCATGGCTCTCAGAACGGCCTCTGCTATGTGACTGAGTGCGGGCCCTGAATCGACAGGTTTCATCTGTCCGCGAAGAATTTGCAGCCCGATCAGAAAGCGCCGGTCACCGGCCCATCGACGGGCAATATCCAGTTTGTCTTCAAAGAATGCTCCCTGACGGACGTCATTGTCACATTCGGCAATCAGTTCTTCCAGCGCCGGTGGCGGTCCGCGGTAATCATCATTCAGAATGGCTTCCAGCCGGTCCGGACGACGACTGAGCTGATCCGCCAGTTTGGGGGCACCTCCCATGATCTCGGCAACGACATCCAGAAGTTCCGGATGGGTGTGGAACATGGCGAACAACTGTACGCCGGCGGGCAGTTTTGCCAGAAACCGGTCAAAATTCAGCAGCGCCGTATCAGGGTTGGCAGCAGCGGCAAAGGCTTTCAGCAGTCGGGGTGTCAGTTCCGTCAGATATTGCCGTGTCCGGTTACTGCGGGTCGCGCGGTAACGCCCGTGATGCCAGCCCCGGATCGTATCGGACAGGCCCGGCGTATTGGAAAAACCCATGCGGGTGAGGGTGGCCAGGGTTTCCGGATCATCATCGACACCTGTGAAGACCAGACTGCCTTCTGACCCCAGTTGCGGCGAGGTTTCAAACAATCCGCTGTAATGCCGTTCCACGGTCATCAGGTGGTGAACCAGTTCTGCCGCAAATTCTGCTGTGGAGGCAAAACCGGCAAACTGTGAAAAGATTTCCAGCTTGTCGTCATCTTCCGGCACAGCATGGGTCTGGGCATCATCGACCATCTGTAACCGATGTTCGGTCGAGCGCAGGAACCTGTATGCCTGTTCCAGTTCATCCGCAGCGGTTTCGGTCACATGCCCCTGCTGAACAAGTTCCCGCAACATGGCGAGCGTGGCGCGGCCGCGCAGTTCAGGCTGTCGCCCTCCCCAGATCAGTTGCTGGGTCTGAACGAAAAACTCGATCTCCCGGATACCACCCCGGCCAAGTTTTACATCATGTCCGGCAACCGAGATTTCCGAGCCGCCGTAATGCCGGTCGATCTGGCGTTTGATCGAATGAATGTCTTCGATCGAGGCAAAGTCGAGATGTTTGCGCCAGATGAAAGGCTGAATGAAACGCAGGAACTCATTGCCGGTCTCCAGATCTCCGGCAACCGCCCGCGCCTTGATCATCGCGGCCCGTTCCCAGTTCTGTCCCATTGCCTCGTAATAGGTTTCAGCAGCCTGGACGGAAACGGCAGGTGGTGTGGAACCGGGGTCGGGGCGCAATCGCAGATCAACCCGGAAAACCTGACCATCGCCGGTACGTTCGCTCAGGATCTTGATGAGATTGCGGGAAATTTTCGAGAACAGGGTTTGCGGTGCGTCTTTACCGCGATAATCGACACGTTCCGGGTCGAACAGCAGGATCAGGTCGATATCGCTGGAATAGTTAAGCTCCCGGCCTCCCTGTTTCCCCATGCCAAGCACGGTGAAGCCGGAACCCTTACAGGGTGCTTCCGGGTCGGGCAGCTGGATGTCGCCCTTGTCATGGGCCTGACGAAGCAGATGGGCGATAGCTGAATTGACGGTTGCATCGGCCAGATCGCTGATTGCGCCGGTGACAGATTCCAGGGGCCAGAGACCGCCGATATCAGCCAGCGCAACAGTAATGGCAACCCGGTCCCGGCTTTGCCGAAGACGTTTCATGATGGCGGTGGTCGATTCGGCAGGAATCAGTGTTTTATGGAGCTGCTCAAGCTCTGAGGCGACAACGATCGCGGGATCAGACCCTAACAGCTCGAGTCCAAAATGCGGCTGCCGGCAAAGTGCTGCCGTCAGGTAGGGACTGTGGTCGAAAACGGAATCGACAAGCCGTTCCAGCCCCGGTGACTGGCGCAGGACCTCCAGAGCTTCAACAGCTTGGCCGTTATCGTCATTTCCCAGAGCTTCGGTAAATCGCTCCCATCCACGGGTGGCACGTTGTGGGTCTGATACGACAGGCAGGATTGCCGGATCGATTTCCTTGAACATTATATGAAGGTTTCCGGTTGTTTTTTCGACCTTGTGGGATGCATCTATTCTGGTCAAGAAACGAAGCGCTGGAAGACATCTTTGATCATTCGCACGACACACAGGCTGATCCGGATCACCGGTGCAATTGGCGCAGGTTTTTTCGTGCTGTTGATGCTGGCTGCCTGGCGACTGAGTTCCGGCCCGGTGGAACTGCACTTTCTGACGCCCTATGTGGAAGATGCGCTGACCCCTGATGATGGCAGTTACCGGATCAATATCGGTGCGACAGAGTTACGCTGGGGTGGCTGGGACAGACCTCTCGATCTGACAGCAACAGATGTGCAGGGTATTGATTCGGAAGGTGTGGTGATTGCGACGGTGCCAAGCCTCGCGATCGAAATCAGTGGTCCGGCCTTGTTGCGTGGCATGATTGCGCCCCGCAGAATCATGATCAACAGACCAACCGTTCGTCTGAACCGGGCCGCCAAATCCGGATATGAACTGGACTTTGGCCGTGCGACCGAAACCGGTGCCGCATCATCAGAACTGACCCGGCGACTGGTTGACGAACTGCTGGATGCCCCGGATCGCAGCCGTCCGCTCGGGCACCTGACCGAACTTGCAATCAGGGATGCAGATTTGCAGGTCCACGATCAGTCGCTTGCGCTGTCCCTCAATATTCCGGATAGCGACATATTGCTGCAACGCAGCCCGAACGGGCTGGAAGTACAGATGTCCACAGCGATTGATCTGCAGGGAGAGGCTGCCGTAATTGATATTGTCGGCAGCTATCAGGCGGAAACGGCGCTGCTTGACCTTGTCGTCGGTTTTTCGAATCTCCGGCTTGGCGGCGTGCAGGATATCTGGACGGCTGCGGCAGACTTCGGGTCTTCTGATATGTCGGCTGCGGGTACTCTGACCCTGTCGGTTGGCATCGATGGCGATTTTCGTTCCATCGGGTTCGATGTTCAGACAGGGAAGGGCAACCTGACGCTGAATGATCCGATCGATCACAGCTTCGATCTTGACGAGATCACGTTGCGGGGACGGGCTATCGAAGGCCTCGACATACTGGTTGTCGATGAACTGTCCGTGGTTTCGGAAGGGGCGAGTGCTGCTGTCGGCCTGCGTGCGCTGGGGCTCAGGACAGGAACAATTTCCTTCGCAGGTAATGTCGCCGGACGGGACATCCCGAACAACCGGTTCAATGAACTCTGGCCGGCAACAATCGGCATTCTGGTCCGTGACTGGGTGGAGAAAAATCTGTCAGACGGGATGGTTACAACGGCCAATCTCAGTCTGCAGGGGTCGCTTCAGGGCAGCGAGCTCACGCTCAGCGATATGAAGGGCTACCTTGATCTCGAACATTTCACGGTTGGCTATCTTGAAGGTATGCCAAGGGTTCAGGATGTCGATGGTCGGGCGGATTTTACACAGACAACCTTCGATATTGCGTTACATACCGGCCATATCGACAAGCTGAAGGTCGATGAAGGCCGGGTGCTGTTTACCGGACTTGATCAGGAATATCCGAATACGGATATTGATGTCCGCCTGCACGGGCCGCTGGATCAGGCTTTGCACCTGCTTGACAGCAAACCACTGGGTTACGCTTCAGAACTGGGGCTGGACCCCAAAAAGGCATCAGGTGAAGCGTCGGTCGATCTGGCAATAGATTTTCCGGCGAAACTGGCGCTTCAACTCAGTGAAGTCGAAATAACCGCGAAAGCCGATCTGACGGCTGTGGCGCTTCCCGGACTGGTCGCCAACCTTGGCATTCGGGAAGCTGACCTTGCGCTCGATGTTAACAAGCAGCGGATGCTGATCGACGGCACCGGGCTGCTGGGGCCTGTGCCGATTACCCTGACGACAACGAGATACTTCACCGATCAGGCGCCGTTTCGCTGGCAATACAAGGTGCAGGCGGAAATTGATGCGGCAAGCCGTCAAGAATTCGGCCTGGATTTCCCGCCGTTTACGGCTCCGTTTCTCGAAGGCCCTGTCGATGCGGACATTGTCTTCACCGAACTTGATGGCGGTCGTGGTGCCCTGAATGCGGAACTGGACCTTCGTGCGGCCGTGATGTCTCTCCCGGGCTTCGGCTGGTCGAAAGGCGCAGGGGTTGGCGGCAAGGCGCGGGCAACACTGGTCTTTGTCGACGGACGGCTCGCGGCCATTCAGTCATTCGATTTCGATGGCGCAGGTATCGAAGCGGAAGGGCGTGTGGCCTTCAACGAAGAGGGAACGGCACCCAACAGAATCGAGTTCTCGAAGATCCGTTTCGGGGAGACCGATGTCACGGCAAGCGTCGTTGCGGCCCCCGATGGCGGGTTCGATATCGCTGTGTCCGGTCCGTCATTTGATGCTGCAACGATTGTTGGCGGTGATGAAGACACGGGTGAGACAATCACCGCCGTTGCCTCGGCCCCGGATCAGACGACGCAGGATGGCAATCTGGTGCCGCTGCGTATATCGGCAGAGATTGAACGTCTCTGGCTGTCACCTGAACGCAGTGTCGAACAGGTTCGAGGGTTTGCATCGCGCAGTTCCTCCCGTTGGGAAACGGCTGATCTTCAGGGGCTTGTCGGTGACCGGAAAACGACCCGGCTTATCCTGACGCCACTGGAAAACCGGCGACGGCTGGAAATCGTCAGCGATGATGCGGGGGCGGCTCTCGAAGTCCTCGGTTTTTACAAGGATATGCAGGGCGGACGGCTGAAAATTGCTGCTAATATTGACAGTTCAAAGATATTGAAAGTCACGGGTGGTGCTGAAATTCAGGACTTCCAGATCGTGAATGCCCCGACCTTTGCCCGGCTGCTGAGTGCGCCATCTGTGGCAGGGATCATTAACATGGCCCAGGGGGAGGGGATCAATTTTGCCCGTATGCAGGTGCCGTTCATCATCAACGACCAGATTGTTGAAATTGATGATGCCCGCGCTTTTGGCAGCGAAATCGGCCTGTCGGCAAACGGTACTGTTGATCTCAGCAGGGACCGGGTGGATATCACGGGCACCATTGTTCCGGCATATGCGCTGAACAGTCTGATCGGACAGATTCCGCTGATCGGCGAAATCCTGACAGGTGAAAAGGGCGGTGGGGTCTTCGCTGCGAATTACAGCCTTCGGGGGCCGCTTTATGATCCGGACCCGTCCGTGAACCCGATTTCTGCCCTTGCACCGGGATTCCTGCGCAAGTTTTTCGAGCTGTTCAGCGGCGAGCGCAGCACAAGCCCAAAGCCCGGAACCAGCAAGCCGCCGCAGCAGGATAACAAATAGTCACAGGTTCTGCGGATCAGGCGGGACGGATCAGAATATGACGTTTTTTTCCGGCTGACAGTTTGATCGCGCCGTCCTGTGTCGCAGATTCCATTCCGATGCTCTGATTCTCATCCGTAATCTGGACATCGTTCAGCCGTGCACCGCCGCCGCGTACCAGACGACGGGCTTCGCCGCCGGAGGATGCCAGCCCGGCAATCTGGAACAGGCTGAAGGCTGGTATCCCGGCAGTAAGATCAGCGGCGGGTATGTCAACTGTCGGCAGGCCATCGGCAGACTGACCTTCCTCAAAGGTCTTGCGGGCAGTCTCTGCTGCTTCCTCGGCTGCGGCCCGGCCCCGAATCACGGCGGTCGCTTCGGTCGCCAGGATTTTCTTCGCCTCGTTCAGTTCCTGCCCTTCAAGTTTGGACAGCCGGTCGATTTCGTCCATTGGCAACAGGGTGAACAGTTTCAGGAAGCGTGAAACATCGGCATCTTCCGTATTCCGCCAGAACTGCCAGTAATCGAAGCTGGAGAGGCGGTCCTCATTCAGCCAGACAGCGCCAGCCGCGGTTTTGCCCATTTTTGCGCCGGAGGCGGTGGTGATAAGCGGGGTGGTCAGACCAAATACCTGTTTGGCAGTGATACGGCGGGTCAATTCCACGCCATTGACGATATTGCCCCACTGGTCAGACCCGCCCATCTGCAGCACACAGCCATGGCGGCGCGACAGCTCCATGAAATCATAGGCCTGAAGGATCATGTAGTTGAATTCAAGGAAGGTCAGCGGCTGCTCACGGTCCAGTCGCAGCTTTACCGAATCGAATGTCAGCATGCGGTTGATGGTGAAATGCGGGCCGACATCACGCAGGAACGAAATGTATTCCAGCTTGTCCAGCCAGTCCGCATTATTGACCATGATGGCGTCATTCTCGCCATAGGTCAGAACGTTCTCGAATGTCCGCCGGATACTGGCGATATTGCCTGTTATGTCATCATCCGTCAGCATCTTGCGGGTTTCGTCCTTGCCGCTCGGATCGCCGACTTTCGTGGTGCCGCCACCCATCAGGGTAATCGGCTGGTGACCAAAGTGCTGCATCCAGTAAAGCATCATGATCGAGACCAGATGTCCGACATGCAGACTGTCGCCGGTCGCGTCATAGCCGACATAGGCTGAAATGCGACCGTTCAGGATTTTCTCATCGAGCGCGTCGAGGTCGGTGCATTGATGCAGATATCCGCGCTCAACAATGAGACGGAGAAAATCGGATTTCGGCTCAGACATGATTAGGCTTTTCTGATTACTGTTTCCGGATGAAGGGGCGATGATCTATCACAGCCCCTTGAGCGGGACAATGCGGAGGTTCAAATGACACAACGATCCATGCGGCGCGCGATTGGTCTGATGAGTGGTACGTCGATGGATGGCATTGATGCCGCCCTGCTGGAAACCAATGGCGAGATGATCCGCCTGTTCGGCCCGCATCTGATGGTTCCCTATCGTGATGAGCTTAAACAGCGCATACGCTCGGTGCTTGGCGGCAAGGGGGCGGTCGAGGAGGTTGAGCGGGATGTTACCCTGGCTCATGCCGAAGCCGTCGAACTGCTGGTACAGCAAACCGGCCCGGTCGATGTGATCGGTTTTCACGGCCAGACGATTTTGCATGAGCCGGACAAGGGACGGACCTGGCAGATCGGGGATGGTGCCTTGCTGGCAGAGAAAACCGGAACTGATGTGGTCTTCGATTTTCGCAGCAATGATGTTGCACATGGCGGTGAGGGTGCACCGCTTGCGCCGGTCCTGCATCAGGCGCTGGCCAGAAACCTGGGCCGCCGTCCGGTTGCCGTGCTGAACCTTGGCGGTGTCGGGAATGTCACCTGGATTGGTGAAGGTGACGCGATGCTGGCTTTTGATACCGGACCGGCGAACGCGCTGGTTGATGACTGGGTGGCGGAGAAAACCGGTGATCCGTATGACAGGAATGGAACGCTTGCCGTTGCCGGCAAAGTAAATGAGGCGCTGATTGACGCGCAGCTGGATAATCCGTGGTTTGCCGAGATACCGCCGAAATCCCTCGACCGGTATGATTTCAGGGGCGACTTTGTTGCCGGATTAGACCCGGCTGACGGGGCGGCAACGCTGACATCTTTTTCCGCCGCCTGTGTGGCCCGGGCAGCCCGTCATCTGCCGGAACCGCCGGAAATCTGGCTGGTTTGCGGTGGCGGGCGACATAACCGTTTCCTGATGTCGGAGTTACGGCGGCGGCTGAATGCCGATGTGCAGCCTTGTGAGGCTGTGCGCTGGCAGGGGGATGTTCTGGAGGCGCAGGCCTTCGCCTATATGGCGGTCCGCCATCTGGAGGGACTGCCGATCAGTTTTCCCGGCACCACGGGGGTGTCGCAGCCACTGACCGGCGGCCGATTGGCGGTGTCGCGCAAAGCTTAGATATCAGCCGAGACCGAGTCTGCCATCCAGATAGGTGCCGACACGTTCATTCAGGTCATCGAACTGTTCGGTGAAGAAGTGACCGGCACCGCCGATGACATCGTAATCCACCACAATGTTTTTCTGCGTCTTGAGCTTTTGTGCCAGCTTGGCAACAGCAGCTTCCGGCACAACTTCGTCATTATCGCCATGCAGAATCAGGCCTGATGACGGGCAGGGAGCAAGGAACGAGAAGTCGAACATGTTTGCCGGCGGGGCAATGGAGACAAAGCCCGAGATTTCCGGGCGCCGCATCAGCAGTTGCATGGCGATCCAGGCACCGAAGGAAAATCCGCCGATCCAGCAATCCGATGCATTCGGGTTGAGGGTCTGCAGCCAGTCCAGCGCCGAGGCGGCATCAGAGAGTTCACCCTGTCCGTCGTCATAACCACCCTGCGAACGGCCAACGCCGCGGAAGTTGAAGCGCAGGGTCGAGAAGCCACGGTTCACGAAGGAGTGATACAGATTATAAACGATCTTGTTGTTCATCGTTCCGCCATGCTGCGGATGCGGATGCAGGACCAGTGCAATCGGAGCATTCTCCGTTTTACCGTGGCTGTATCGACCTTCGAGGCGTCCTTCAGGACCGTTGAAAATAACTTCAGGCATAGGTTACGGCTCTCTTGGGGAAGGGATTAACCCGTCACTTTTGTAGGAATTGAAAAATAGAGGCTATCAGGCATACCGAATATGGCGTCCGTATTCTTGACCAATTTAGTAGGGTATCCTATATACCCGATAGTCGACGGGGCAAATGTCTGAACCAACGGATTGGCCATCGCACCCGGCGAAGCGATTAATTACGCGACGAGAGCCATGTTTTTCAAGGTAATCCGTGAGGATATCAGGTCAATTCGGGATCGTGACCCCGCTGCCCGGTCGGTTTTGGAGGTTATTCTCTGTTATCCAGGGTTACATGCGACGCTGATCTATCGTGTGACGCATGCGCTCTGGAATGCGCGGTTTCATTTGCTTGCGCGGGTATTGTCGCACTTTGCAAAGGTCATTTCCCAGGTCGAGATTCACCCCGGTGCGAAGATTGGCCGAAGATTTTTTATAGATCATGCAACAGGCGTGGTGATTGGAGAGACGGCAGAGATTGGTGATGACGTCACACTCTATCAGGGCGTGACGCTGGGCGGGGTCAAGCTGAATGCCGGTAAACGCCACCCGACACTTGAAGATGGTGTGATTGTCGGAGCGGGTGCCCAGATACTTGGTCCGCTGACGGTTGGCCGCTGTGCCCGGGTCGGTGCGAATGCAGTTGTTCTGCGGGATGTTCCGGCAGGGGCGTCCATGGTGGGTATTCCGGCGCGTCAGGTCATGAAGGCGCGGGATGAATCCTTCCAGGCCTATGGTACGCCAACCGGTGACATTCCGGATCCGGTTGTCCGGGCGATTGAAGACCTCCGCCGGGAATTGCAGGCGACGGCTGGCCGCGTTGCGGAACTGGAGAATGAACTTGAACGGCGTGACGCTGCAGACCGGCCTGACGAGCCTCGTGCGGCAAACCGCTCCTGATGAATTGAATGACAGGTAAGTGATATGAAACTTTCGACAAAAGGCCGCTATGCGGTGATGGCGATGGTGGATCTCGCGACCCACAGCCGCGGGAAGCCGGTATCGCTCGCCGATATTGCAGACCGCCAGGAGATCTCGCTGTCATATCTGGAACAGTTATTCGGCAAGTTGCGCCGTGATGGTCTGGTTGCCAGTGTGCGCGGACCGGGAGGCGGTTATCTGCTGGCCCGTGAGCGCGAACAGACACGGGTTTCCGATATCATCATGGCTGTTGACGAGCCGATCCGGGCAACACGCTGCAAAAGCGGTTCTCCCCGGGGCTGTCACATGGATAAAAGCCGCTGTCTTACCCATGATCTGTGGGAGGAACTGGGTAATCAGATCTATACGTTCCTGAGCACGGTATCGCTGGATGATATCTGCGAGCGTCGCGTGCTTGGATTGCGCAATTTTCTTGGTGCTGATGCGCGCGAAGGCGTGCGGGCAGCGGAATAGGATAATCCGGTGATCTATCTCGATCATAACGCAACAACTCCGGTTCGGCCGGAAGCGCGGGACGCAGTCATTGCGGCGCTTTCGGAGACTGGCAATGCGTCATCAATGCATATGGCGGGCAGGGCGGCCCGGCGGCGGATTGAGGATGCCCGTGAAGTGGTTGGCCGCTTCATTGGTGCCCGGGCGCAGGATGTTGTGTTCACATCGGGTGGTACAGAAGCGAACAATCAGGCGCTGCGTGGTTGTGGCCGTGCGCGACAGATTGTGTCTGCGATTGAACATGATTCGGTGCTGGCTGCGGCCGGTCCGGATGCAGATATTCTGCCGGTCGATGGCAATGGCGTCGTCGATCTGGAACGGCTTGCTGCAATGCTTGCTGAACGGGGCGAGGATACGGTTGTTTCCGTCATGCTGGCTAACAATGAAACCGGGGTACTTCAGCCGGTCAGTGATGTTGTCAGGCTGGCTCATGATGCGGGTGCGCTGGTCCATGTGGACGCCGTTCAGGCGGTCGGAAAGATGGCTGTCAGTTTTGCTGAAACCGGTGCTGACATGATGACGATCTCTGGTCATAAGCTTGGCGCTCCGGCTGGTGTTGGTGCTCTGGTCCTGAGGCCGGGGCTGCAACTGGACAGGCTGATTTGTGGCGGCGGGCAAGAACGCCGCCAAAGGGCCGGGACAGAAAATATTTCATCTATCAGTGGGTTGTCCGCTGCTCTTGATGTTTTAAGTGAAGATTTGAATTGGGTATCTGTGGCACTGGATGCCCGGAACCATCTCGAAACCCGGCTGTTGCAGTCAGGTTATGACGTACAGATTTTCGGTGGCCAGTCCGAGCGACTGGCGACGACCTGCTGCTTTGGTGTCGATGGCATTGAGGCTGAGCGCCTGCTGATGGCTCTGGACCTTGAGGGTCTGGCAGTCAGTTCCGGTTCAGCCTGTTCGTCGGGCAAGGTTGCCCCGTCGCATGTCCTGTCGGCAATGGGAGTTGCAGAAGGCGTGGCGAAGTCTGCTGTTAGGGTCAGCTTTGGCTGGACCAGTCAGCCGGATGACGGGGAACGATTTTTCGAAGGCTGGATGCGGGTGATCGGGCGAATGCGCCCGGGCATCGCATCTGCGGCCTGAAGCTAGTGGCTATTCAGCCAGGATTTAAATGAGAGGCAATGAGGCAGTTATGAGTGTTACCGGTCAGAATTCCAAAGATCGTCCAATCTATCTGGACTATCAGGCAACGACGCCGACTGACCCCCGGGTCGTCGATGAGATGCTGCCCTATTTCAATGCGCAGTTCGGTAATCCGCACTCGCGCAGCCATCAGTATGGCTGGGAAGCGGAAGATGCGGTCGAGAATGCCCGGCGTCAGGTTGCCGATATCATCGGTGCGGACCCGCGGGAGATCATCTTTACCTCCGGCGCGACCGAATCAAACAACCTCGCCCTGAAAGGCATCATGGGTTTTTACGGTGATCGGAAAAACCACATCATCACCTGTGTTACCGAGCATAAATGTGTGCTCGACAGCTGCCGCCAGCTGGAACAGCAGGGTTTTGAAGTGACCTATCTGCCGGTACAGCAGAATGGTCTGGTTGATCTGGAAGTGCTGAAGAATGCGATCACCGACAAGACGGCGATTGTCTCCATCATGGCGGCGAACAACGAGATCGGTGTGATTCAGCCGGTCGCTGAAATCGGTGCGATCTGCCGTGAACGCAAGGTGTTCTTCCATTCGGATTGCGCGCAGGCGGTTGGCAAGATCCCGCTTGATGTCAACGAAATGAAGATCGATCTGATGAGCATTTCCGGCCACAAGCTTTATGGTCCGATGGGCATCGGCGCCCTGTATGTCCGCCGCAAGCCGCGTATCCGGCTGGTCGGTCAGATCAGCGGGGGCGGTCAGGAACGTGGCATGCGCTCCGGTACACTGCCGCTGCCGCTCTGTGTTGGTTTCGGCAAGGCCTGTGCCATCGCCAAAGAAGAGATGGCGGCAGAGGCCGAGCGGCTGATTTATCTGCGTGACCGCTTCCTGAAGCGCATCAATGATTCCCTGCCGGAGGTTTACCTGAATGGTGATGCAGAGCACCGCCTGCCCGGTAATCTGAACATCAGCTTTGCCTTTGTCGAAGGTGAGGGGCTGATGATGGGGATCAAAAATCTTGCCGTGTCGTCCGGTTCAGCCTGCACCTCGGCATCGCTGGAACCGTCTTACGTGCTGCGTGCGCTTGGCGTAGAGGTCGAAATGGCCCATACCTCTCTGCGTATCGGGCTGGGGCGTTTCACGACCGAAGAGGAAGTGGACACTGCCGCAGATCGCATTATTGCCGAGGTGACGCGCCTGCGTGAGATGAGCCCGCTCTGGGAAATGGCCCAGGAAGGTATCGACATTTCCAAGATTGAATGGGCTGAGCATTGATCTGCGCGTCCCGCATAACAATATATACGGTATAACAAGGAGTTACATCTGATGGCCTACAGTGAAAAAGTTGTCGATCACTATGAGAACCCCCGCAATGTCGGTAATCTCGACAAGAACTCGACATCTGTCGGAACCGGCCTTGTTGGCGCGCCCGCCTGTGGCGACGTGATGAAGTTGCAGATTCAGGTCGGCGCGGATGGCCGGATTGAAGACGCCAAGTTCAAGACCTTTGGCTGCGGTTCAGCAATTGCCTCCAGCTCGCTGGTGACAGAATGGGTGAAGGGCAAGACCGTTGACGAAGCCGAAGCGATCAAGAACACGGAAATCGCTGAACATCTGGCGCTGCCGCCGGTGAAAATTCACTGCTCGGTGCTTGCTGAAGATGCGATCAAGGCTGCGATCAAGGACTATCGTACAAAAGCCGGTCAGGCCAAACCGGCAGCGGCGGAGTAAGTCTTGGAAGCGACAACCAAAGACGGGGCGGCGAAAAAACGCCGTCCGCTACCGCCACGCCCTGCGCCGATTACCCTGACGCCGGCTGCGATTGCGCGCGTTCATGCGCTGATTGAAGGCCGGGGTAAGGAAACTCTCGGCATTCGCATCGGTGTCCGCACCAAAGGCTGCTCCGGCCTCAGCTATACGCTGGAATTCGCTGATGAGCAGAACGGATTTGATGAAGCCATTGATATTGATGAGGGCACCAAGCTGTTCATTGATCCGAAGGCTTCGATGTTCATCTTTGGTACGGAAATGGACTATGTAGAGGACAAGCTGGAATCCGGTTTTGTCTTCCGTAATCCGAACGAGAAAGCCCGTTGTGGCTGTGGCGAGAGCTTCCACGTCTGAGTCTCTGTCCGGGATTACGGACCGGCTTGCCTGAATTCCCCGGCGCAGCTTGCTGCGCCGGGCCTGTTTTTGAGTGAAAAAGGCCGCAATGGCTGACGAACCTTCCATATCGACAAAGACAACCGCCTGCTGGTCCTGCAAGGGGCCTGTGTCTGATGCGGCTTTGTTTTGTGACACCTGTTCGGCTATTCAGCCTCCGGGACAGGCCGACCATTTCACCCGCTTCGGACAGCCGGTCAGTTTTGATCTTGATCCGGCGGCACTGGAGGCGGCTTATTTTGATCTCCAGCGGAAACTCCATCCTGATCGCTTTGCGACCCGCTCCGGCCGTGAGAAGGCGTTGTCCCAGTCACAGGCGGTTGCCGTGAATGAAGCCTATGAGACGTTGAGCGATCCGCTCCGTCGTGCGGCTTACCTGCTATCTCTGAATGGCCGGACTGCCGATGTTGATCGTGACAGTACGATCAGTGATCCGGAACTGCTGATGGAATCGATGGAAGCACGGGAAGCCCTGGCTGAAGCAGAAACCGTTGAGGAAGTGGTTGGCCTGTCCCGTGAGACGAACGGGAAGATCCGCTCCTGTGAGCAGGAACTGGCTGCGGCCTTTACCGCCGGCGATCTGGATCAGGCAGGGGCATTGACCACAAAACTGAAATATCTCGGCAAACTGGCGGGTGAAACACGTGCGCGCCGACTGAAACTGGCTGGAAGAGGCTGATATGCTGCTGCAGATCCATGAACCCGGACAAACCCCGCTGCCCCATGAAGGTGAGCAGACCAAGGCGGTTGGTATTGATCTCGGCACGACGAATTCCGTGGTTGCGGTGATCCGCGAGGGCGAGGCGCAGCCGTTCCGCGACGAAGACGGCTCGGCCCTTGTGCCGTCCGTCGTTGCTTACGCTCCCGATGGCTCGGCCATTGTTGGCCCCATGGCGCAGCAACTGGCTCTCAGCCATCCTGATCGTGTTGTGTCCTCGGTGAAGCGTCTGATGGGCCGGGGGGCGGAAGATATCAAAGCCGTCGCCGGTACGTTGCCCTATGACATTGAGCCGTCTGATGGCGGCATGGTGAAACTGCGCATTGCCGACCTGACCCTGTCACCGGTGGAAATTTCTGCGGATATCCTTCGCGGACTGAAAGAACGTGCTGAGGAAGCGCTGGGTGGCGAGGTACGCAAGGCCGTCATAACCGTGCCGGCCTATTTCGATGATGCCGCCCGGACAGCGACCAGAGATGCAGCCCGGCTTGCCGGGCTGGAGGTACTCCGCCTGGTCAATGAACCGACGGCTGCTGCACTGGCCTATGGTCTGGATGAAGGGGCCGAAGGTCTCTACGCGATCTATGATCTGGGTGGTGGCACGTTTGATGTTTCGCTGTTGCGGATGCAGACGGGCGTGTTTCAGGTTCGTTCAACCGGCGGCGATGCCGCACTGGGGGGCGATGATTTCGATCATGTGATTGCTGAACGTCTGATGGCGGAACGGGGCACGAAAGATCCCTCCCGCGCCGAAGTTCGCACAGCCCTGACCACGGCACGGATGATCAAGGAAGCCCTGAGCGATCAGGACAGCGGCTCCTGGTATATGGAGGCGGAGGGCGTTCGCAGTGAACACAGCCTGACCCGTGATGAGTTCGAGGAAATGATCAGCCCGCTGGTGCAGCGCACGCTGGATACCTGCCTGTCCGTCCTCGAAGACGCAGATGTTTTCCCGGAAGATGTGAAAGGCGTCGTGCTGGTTGGCGGCTCGACTCGTGTGCCACTGGTTCGCAAGCGTGTGGCGGAACTGTTCGGTCAGGAACCGCTGGCGGATATCAATCCGGATGAGGTGGTCGCCGTCGGTGCTGCCCGTCAGGCCGATGCGCTGACCGGCGGCTCGGACACCCTGTTGCTGGATGTGGCGCCGCTGTCGCTCGGTATCGAGACGATGGGGGGCATTGTTGAGAAGGTAATCGAGCGGAATACCTCTATCCCGGTGTCGATGGCGCAGGAATTCACCACCTATCAGGACGGACAGTCCGCCATGATGGTGCATGTGGTTCAGGGTGAGCGGGAGATGGTCGATCAGTGCCGCTCGCTGGGCAAGTTTGTCCTCAGCGGCATTCCGCCGATGACCGCCGGTGCGGCCAGAATCAAGGTAACCTATTCGGTGGATGCGGATGGCCTGCTGACAGTCAGCGCCCGTGAGGAGATGACCGGGGTTGAACAGACCATCGAGGTCAAGCCGTCCTATGGTCTGTCGGAAGATGATATGGCGACCATGCTGCGCAGCAGTATGGAGAACGCCCGGGATGACATGGAATGGCGCCTGCTGGCGGAAGCCCGTGTTGAGGCCGGCCGTGCTGTTGATGCGCTGGATGCGGCGCTGAAGGTCGATGGCGACCTGCTGGAGGGGGCGGAACGGGAAGAACTGATCGCCGCCGGTGAAGCCGTCCGGACTGCCGTTCAGGGTGATGACCGTGATGTCATCAACAGTGCGGTGGAACGACTGGATACAGCCAGCCTGCCGTTTGCCCAGAAACGAATGGATCGGGGAATCGGCAATGCCCTGAAAGGCGTTGCCATGAATGATCTGGAACATCGCGTCGGCCCGTCCGACGCCCAATAATCGAGAGGTAAAATACAATCATGGCCATGCGGAAAGCCACATTCATCCTGCGGGATGGCACCGAACAGGAAGTGGAAGCTGAAGAAGGCTTGTCCCTGCTGGAGGCCGCCCATCGCAACCATATCGACCTGGAAGGGGCCTGTGAGGGCTCTCTGGCCTGTTCAACCTGCCATGTCATCGTTGTTGAAGAAGACGTCTATGACGGTCTGGATGAGCCGAGCGAGGAAGAGGAAGACATGCTCGACCTGGCTTTTGGCCTGACCCACACGTCACGGCTGGGCTGCCAGATCATCCTGAATGAAGAAACCGATGGTATCCGGGTGAAACTGCCGAAAGCCACCCGCAACATGATGGTCGACAAGACCTGAGCTAACGGAGGCAGAGATGGGATATAAATGGAGCGACGTCTACGATATCGCCATTGATCTTGAAGAAGCGCATCCGGAAGCGGACGTGATCAATCTCCGCTTCACCGACCTCTGGCAATGGGTGCAGGATCTGGAGCGGTTTGATGATGATCCGCAAAAATCCAACGAGAAAATTCTTGAAGCCATTCAGATGGCCTGGATCGAAGAACGCGAATAGCTAGAGACAGTATTTTGATCTGCCGTCCTGAACAGATTCGGGATGGCGGGATGTGAATTGACGACACAGGCCGGGACAGCCGGATATCGGGAAGGAAGACCAATGGACTACACGAAACGTGCGGCGATTGATTACGCCTTCAAGCGTGTCGCCTTCATCAAGGCTGGCTGGCATGGTGATATCGTAGATCAGTGCCGGATCGCGTTTGAAACAAAGGTGACGCAAGCGGGGATCACTGCCGATCATATTGATGTCTTTGAAGTCCCCGGCGCACTCGAAATACCGCTGCAGGCAAAGATGCTGGCTGACAGTGGTCTCTATGATGCGATTGTTGCCAGTGCCCTGATCGTCAATGGTGGCATTTACCGCCATGAATTCGTCTCGACCGCCGTGATCGACGGCATGATGCGGGTTCAGCTGGACAGTGGTGTGCCGGTGATTTCAGCCGTGCTGACGCCGGTCAATTTCCATGAAAGCCGTGAGCATCACGATTTCTTCTTCGACCATTTCACCAAAAAAGGCGGAGAGGCTGCCGCCGCCTGTCTGAGCATGCTGGCAAATGTCGCACAGGCGAAGACGCTGACGTAACCCTCTGGAGGTGACGGGGTCTGGTGGCCGGGGCAGGGGGTAAGCCCCCTGATCCGGATATTTGTACTCTGGAAACAACCGACTTTCCGGGCAGGTTGCGGGATCTGAAGGCCAGATCTTCTTTCTGTCGCGAATCGCCCGGATTCCCCGCCCATCTTGCATTCGCACCGGCCCGCCGTATATTCCGCCAATGGAACATGTAATCGCCAACAAGAAGCCTGCGGATACCCGTGTCGTGGTCGCCATGTCCGGCGGCGTCGATTCGTCGGTTGTCTGCGCCCTGATGGCAGAGGCCGGATATGACGTGGTCGGTGTCACCCTGCAGCTTTACGATCATGGTGCGGCGATCCAGAAGAAGGGTGCCTGTTGTGCCGGCCAGGACATCTATGATGCCCGCCGGGTGGCAGACAGCCTTGGCGTGCCCCATTACGTGCTGGATTACGAAAGCCGCTTTCGTGACGCCGTGATCGACGATTTTGCGGACACCTATGCCCGTGGCGAGACGCCAATCCCCTGCGTGCGCTGTAACCAGACCGTGAAATTCCGCGATTTGCTGGCCACCGCCCGCGATCTCGGTGCCGATGCGCTGGCGACCGGCCATTATGTGCGCCGCAGCCCGGATGGTGATGGTCCGGCCCGGATGCTGCGCGCCGTCGACCCCGGCCGTGATCAGAGCTATTTCCTGTTCGCGACGACAACCGAACAACTGGACTATGTCCGCTTCCCCCTCGGCGGCATGGAGAAGAGTGAAACCCGCGCCCATGCGGAACGCTTCAGCCTGCCCGTCGCCAGCAAGCCTGACAGTCAGGATATCTGTTTCGTGCCGGACGGTGATTACGCCTCCATTGTGCGCAAGCTGCGTCCGGAAGCGGCTGAGCCGGGTGACATTGTCGATCTGGATGGCCATGTTATCGGCCGTCATGACGGCGTTATCCATTACACGGTTGGTCAGCGTCGCGGTCTTGGCATTGGCGGCACGGAAGAGCCGCTTTATGTCGTCCGGCTGGAGCCGACCCGGCGCCGTGTCGTTGTCGGCCCGCGTGAGGCACTCGGCGTGACCCGTTTCATGATCGGTGAGGTCAACTGGATCGGCGACAGGGCAGGGCTCCCGGCAGAGGGAATCGACTGTCAGGTGAAGGTCCGCTCGACCACACCCCCGGTTGCGGCCACGGTTCGCCCGCTTGGCGACGGCCGGGCGGAAGTTATTCTGGCAGAGCCGCAACGCGGCGTTTCCCCCGGTCAGGCTTGTGTTCTGTACGATGGCGATCTGGTTCTCGGCGGCGGCTGGATACGTCGTGAAGAACAGGCGGCTGCAGCGGCTTGACATGCCCGCCCTGACAGCCTAAATCCACCGCCTGCCACGCATGGGGCGGAGTAGCTCAGTTGGTTAGAGCAGCGGAATCATAATCCGCGTGTCGGGGGTTCAAATCCCTCCTCCGCTACCATTTTCCCCAAACCCCCCTTCGGTTTTTGGTTTGTTCCATTCCTAGAAGCTCGGGTAGGGATGTTGTGATCTCAAAGTTGAATTGATTTCAGTCTTTCTAACGATCATATACCGAGCCTTGATGGGACGTTCGTAGCCTTCAACGTTTGTCAGGATATCTGCCAGACTGGTGCTCTTTTATTTTTAGATATCAGACAGGTTGGGCAGAAATTTAATAATCTGTGAATTTTTTATTCGAGTTGTTAGTTCGGCCTTTAGTGTGCCGTGGCGGGTGATTTTATCACTGAAGTTATGCTTCAAATCATCATTTAGTATGTCCGTCTTAATCGATTTTCTCCAGCCCGGTTGATGTGCCGGAGATTGCTCCTCGAACGGTTAAAATTTGTTGTAGAAGGGGGTGCCTCTGTTTGGTGTTGGGTTTCATCAGGTGTGGTTTTTTGAATCTGATTTTTCGATGTTCTGTGCGTATAAAATAAGGTCAGTCATCATAGATATTTGCCAAGCTCTTCGAATGTCCGCCCCAACAATATTAGCTTCTTTACACGATTTGGTAATGTCCTCTACCGTTCGTTCGGTAAGAAATCTTACAGACGGGTCTAACAAGTCGACATCAATATAGGGCTGACCACATCCGAACCTAGCGCATGCTTCCATTGTCTGCCACGATATTATTGTGTTTACTTTATACTGAACAAGTACTCGTTTTATCCATGTAAGGCGGTCGCTTGGGCTGTATCTGGTTACTTCTGTTCGAATGTCATTAATTGCGAGGGGAAGCCCGATGATGGACTGTGCCATCGTGGCTATATTGATCGGGAGGCGAGATAGACACTCAGCAAAATTATCCGGTTGGCGTGCTGGCGGCGGCACAAAAATTTCATTGAATGCGTCATCAGGAATCGGGGCATTCGCCGGGAGACTTTCAAGATAGGCTATCTCGTGCAGTATCTGCCGATAAAACGCGGTGTTGAGTTGCGCAATAGGCAGGATTGTCATGCTGACCACCATTGCTGCCCGGCGATCATCCTGCACCAGTTTCTCAGTGTCAGCATCGCGGTCTTTTTGGGCCTCGTTTTCTCTGAACTCATGCTCTCGCTTTTGTAGATTTAGATGCATCAGAACAGCGCCGGCGGCTGTCAGTGCGCCAAAGGCAATTCCAAGACGTTCAAGAGCTGAAACGGCACTGTCTACGACGCCACAGAAACTACCGGAACCAGGTGCTGGCGTAGTGTCATAGGTGCACCCAACCTGGAAGATGGCGATGACAATAACGCTAAGTGAGATCGAAACAGCGAAATAGATCGAGAGGTTTTTCATTCCTTGAAAATACCTGATTTGTGATTTAAATCAATCAATCCGAGTATATCTTGTTGCAAAGTTGAAATTGTGATGTGATGCCGCCAGAAGATAGGCTCAGGCCTCGATATCGACTGGGTTTCAAAGGCCATGTCGGAGTAAAGACAAGACTTCGCCGGAGATACGAGAAATTTAGGTCTGTGACGATGCGCCTGCAGATACTTGAGGTTGTATCCTCTCTATCAGGATACGACGCCTCTTTGCCACGCTTAGCTACAATCAAACCAATGCTTATGAAGATCGTATTTGGGGCTGTCCGGTGCGCACCGTATGGTGATGCCTTGTATGGCTTGAATGCAGGTTGCCCGGAAGGACTCGGATATGGCAGTTGAGAGAATAGATACGCTGGTTGTTGGCGCGGGGCAGGCCGGTGTGGCGATGAGTGAGCATCTGGGGAACTGCGGTGTGCCGCATCTGGTTCTTGAACGGCATCGGATTGCAGAGCGCTGGAGGTCAGAAAGGTGGGATTCGCTGGTGGCCAATGGTCCGGCCTGGCATGACCGGTTTCCGGGACTTGAATTCTCTGGCATGAGTCAGGATGCGTTCGCCGGTAAGGAGCAGGTGGCGGACTATTTTGTTGCTTACGCGGAAAAGATATCAGCCCCGGTTCGCTGCGGTGTCGAGGTTACGTCCGTAGAGCGCAATACGGGGCGTTCCGGATTCCGGGTTGAGACTTCTGCGGGGCCGGTCGAGGCTAAAAGCGTGGTTGTCGCCACCGGGCCATTTCAGAAGCCTGTCATTCCGCCGGTTGTTCCGGAGACGGCGGATGTGCATCAGATCCATTCAAATGCTTATCGCAATCCTGACCAGTTGCCGGAAGGGGCTGTTCTGGTGGTTGGTGCGGGCTCGTCAGGTGCCCAGATTGCCGACGAAATTCTGAAGGCTGGCCGAAAAGTCTATCTCTCGGTCGGACAGCACGACCGCCCTCCGAGAAGTTACCGGGGACGTGATTTCGTCTGGTGGCTGGGTGTGCTCGGCAAATGGGATGCGGAAGTGCCGGGGCCGGGCACGGAACATGTCACCATTGCAGTCAGTGGTGCGTATGGAGGGCAGACCGTGGATTTCCGGCGTCTGGCGGAAGAAGGCATGACGCTGGTTGGTTTAACCGAGTCCTTCTGTGATGGCGTGCTGAACTTTGCACCGGATCTGGCCCGGAATATTGCAGCAGGTGATGCAAACTATCTGTCCGTGCTGGATGAGGCGGACGCCTATATTGCCCGCAACGGCCTTGATCTTCCGGAAGAGCCGGAGGCCCGGAGGATCGGGCCGGACCCGGATTGCGTGACAAATCCGGTTCTCGAACTGAATCTGGCGGAAGCGGGGATTACCTCGATCATCTGGGCAACGGGTTTCACGGTCGATTACAGCTGGCTGAAGGTTGATGCCTTTGATGAGCAGGGGCGTCCCAAGCATCAGCGCGGGGTATCATCTGAACCCGGAATTTACTTTCTGGGCCTGCCCTGGCTGTCACAGCGGGGGTCATCCTTCATCTGGGGCGTCTGGCATGACGCAAAATATCTCGCAGACCATATTCTGACACAGCGCAAATATCTGGCCTATCATGAGACGGCAGGGAAAAATCCCTGATCAGGATTGCCGAATTAAACAATTGACCGGATCGGCCGTCTTCACCCACATTCAGGGGAAGCAGAGACCGTGACAGAAGACCACGGATGCTCTGTGTAAGGCTGACCGGGTTTTCCGGTCCCGGCCATTGTTCTGACAGGAGAGGGCAGCTCATGTCCATTTATTGCACTGGTTTGGTGGAGTGACGTCACCGCGCTTCACCCTGCGTCAGCTCTCCTATTTTGCTGCAACCGGCGAGGCAGGCAGCATTCGTCTGGCTTCGGAGAGAATTCACGTTTCTCAGCCATCCATATCGAATGCGATTTCCCAGCTTGAACAGGAATTCGGAATTTCGCTTTTTATCCGGCGTCATGCACAGGGGCTGCACCTGACCCCGGCTGGCCGCCAGCTGCTGCGGGAGGTCAAGGTTCTGCTCAGTCAGGCGGAGGGACTATATACAATTGCCGGAGAGATATCGGATGAGGTCAAGGGGCCGCTGACGGTTGGCTGCATGCTGACCCTGGCGCCTTTGCTGCTGCCAAAGCTTTGCTACAGCTTCGGTGCTGAAAATCCGGCGGTACGGATCAGGTCATCTGCAAAGCATCATAAGGATCTGATGGAAGGCTTGCAGAACGCCGCCATCGACATAGCGATAAGTTACGACCTTGGCATACCCGAAGATGTCCGGTTTGAGACATTGGGTGCGGTGCCACCCCGTGTGCTTCTGCCGGCGGGTCACCGGCTGGCTGGTGAGGGGGCTGTTTCGCTGGAGGATCTGGAGGAAGAGCCGTTCATCCTTCTCGATCTGCCGCATTCACGGGAATATTTTATCTCCCTGTTCGTCACCGCCGGGATCAAGCCGAAGATCGCTCATGAATCCGAGCATCCCGAACTGATCCGGACGATGGTGGGAAATGGTCTGGGGTACTCACTGGTGAATATTGTCGCTGATGCACAATATTCCATGGACGGGCATGAGCTTGTGACACTCGAACTTGCCGGAAAACATCGCCCGATGATGATTGGTATGGCTTCCCCGGATATTGCGGGACCGTCGCGTGTGGTGGCGGCTTTTGAGCAGTATTGCAGGGATCGTGTTCCGCAGATGTCGATGATTGTGCCGCCATCGCTCTGACAATTTACGGACTTCCTGACGGAATGGCGGCGTACTGAATAAGCCTGTACAGCACGCCGCCGTTTGTTCTGTCTGGTCCGGTCTCAGTCTTTCAGCTGGTTCTCTACCCAGCGTGCCTGCCGGAACAGACGTTCGTCCGTATCCGGCAGAGAAAGCATCTGCAGGCCCATTGGCAGGCCGGAGGGGCCTGTGAAGACGGGCAGGGACAGGCAGGGCAGATAGAGCGGGGTGAAGATTGACCCGATCTGAGTGGGTCCGGTTGTGTCCAGACCTTTCGTTGCTTCGCCAAATGCACTGGGCGTAATCAGGAAATCGATATCGCCGAACAGTTCGGGGAGGGTCGCGCGACAGTTGGCCAGATAGGCGCGGGAATCGCGATAGGTTTCAAAGCTGCATCCCATGCCATCAGCTATCCGGCCATCGCGCAGGCGCTGACTGAGCAGATCGTTATGCTGTTCATATTCATGCGTGAAATTGCGGGCGAACTCAAAGCTGGAAACCCAGCGATGGGCGTCGGCCAGCCGGTCGAATGAGTCAGGAAAGGCGAAATCACGGACCCGGGCACCGGCAGCCGACAGGCGGCTTGCAGCATCCTCCATTGCATCCTGCATGGCAGGTTCGAACTTGTCCCAGAGACTGGTGCGGCAGAAGCCGATCCGTGGCGGGGTTGTGGGGATATCACCGACAGGGCGGACAGGACGACGCAGCAGAACATCACGAACCAGCGAGATATCCTCTATCGAGCGTGCGAAGAGGCCGAGACGGTCAAAGGAGCCTGATGCCTCCCGGACACCGGCCATGCGGAAATCTCCCTGTGACGGGCAATAGCCGTGAACGCCGCAATAGGCAGCAGGGCGGATCGTTGACTGCGAGGTCTGGGTGCCAAAGGAGAAGGGGACCATGAAATCACCAACCGCGGCCGCAGAACCGCTGGATGATCCGCCGGGTGTGCGGGTCGGGTCATATGGGTTGGCGGTCTTGCCCGGTGTCAGATTGGCAAACTCGGTGGTGATGGTTTTGCCAAGCAGGGTGCCCCCGGCAGCCCGGGTCAGGGCAATGCAGGCCGCATCCCATACCGGGCGATGTCCTTCGTAGATCGGCGAGCCATAGCCGGTTGGCATGTCGTGGCTGTCGATGATGTCTTTTGCGCCGAACGGGATGCCGGCCAGGGCTGTCTGTTTCGGGGAGTTGTCGATAGCGGCAGCATGGGCCAGAGCCGTGTCACTACCGACATGAGCCCAGGCACCGACAACCGGTTCACGTTCTTCAATTCGCTCAAGACAAGACCGGAGCAGGGCCTGCGCGGTGAGGTCACCGGCTTCAATGGAGGTGATGGCTTCAGTTGCTGTGAGTTGATTGGGCGTTTTCATAGGGGGACATCCGATGGGTGGAGGAGGGGGAGAGCAGATAAGAAAACGGCCCGAATTGACATGAACAATTCGCGTTCAGTCGATTCGGGCCGCTTGTCTGGAACGACCGGGTGGTTTTTCACCACCCGGTCAGGTGTTTAGTTGGCGAAGATATTCTCGACCATAATGTTCGGGATCCAGAGAGCCAGGATCGGGAACAGCAGGACGAGGATCAGAACGACACCATCCGTCAGCAGGAATGGAATCGCGCCTTTCATCACCTTTGTTACAGGCACCCCGGTTGTGCCACTGACCGCAAACAGGTTCAGGCCAACCGGCGGAATAACGCCGCCCATTTCGATGGAGATGGCGAACAGGATACCGAGATGGATCGGATCAACGCCCAGGCTGAGAGCCACAGGGAAGAAGATCGGAACCGTCAGCACCAGAATGGCCACACCGTTCAGGAACATCGACAGGAACAGCAGGAACAGGATGAGCACGAACAGGAAGCTCAACGGCGTGAGGCCGAAGTTGATAACCCATTCAGCAATATCCTGAGGCCAGCCCTTGTTGGCGAGCAGGAACTGGAAGACACCCACACAACCGACCAGGAAGAACACGATCGAGGTCAGGTTGATGGCCCGGAAAGTGACCGGGATCAGTTCTTTCGCAAATACGCGGGGCTTTTTGTAGAAACCATAGGCCAGTGCATAGGCACAGGCCGCAGCACCTGCTTCTGTTGGTGTGAAGACCCCGCCATACAGGCCGCCCAGAATCATGACAGGCATCAGGATGGCTGGCATGGCTTCAATGACTGAGACGCCCAGTGCTTTCCAGCTGAACGTGCCTGCCGGCAGTTTCAGATAGAAGGACACGCCGAGAATGACGACAGCATTACTGACGGCCAGCATGAAGCCGGGTATGAAGCCGGCAAAGAACAGTTTGACGATCGATTCTTCTGTCAGCACGCCATACAGGATCAGCGTAATGCTTGGCGGGATCAGGATAGCAATACCACCACCACAGGCGATAACCCCGGCGGAAAGCCAGACGGGATAACCGCGTTTGATCATTTCCGGATAGGCGATCATGCCCATGGCAGCCGCCATCGCGGTGCTGGAGCCGGAAATGGCACCGAACAGAACAGCCGCCAGAAGCGTGGCATAGGCGAAGCCACCCGGAACCCAGCCGACAAGAGCATCAGCAAGCTTGAACAGCTTGTCGATGAGACCCGTTCGTTCCATCAGATAACCGGCAAAGATGAAGAACGGAATTGCCATCAGCGTGTAGTTGCCGAGGAAGCTGAAGAATGCCCGGAACACTGTCGAAGGAGACAGGATCGGGTCATAGAGAATGAAAAGAATGGCAGAACCCGCGAGGGCAACGCCGATAGGAGCACCGATCGTAAGCAGACCGAATAGTGCTGTACCAATAAAACCCATGACTAGACCTCCAGCCCTTCTTCAACAGGTGCCCAGGGGAAGACCGTCTTGTTCCGCAGGGCCTGAATGTCCTGATACAGATGGAACAGGGTTACGAGGGCCATAATGCCGAAGCTGATCAGCAAGAGAGCCTGAAAAGGCCAGATCAGCAGCATCATGCTCTGCGTTGTACGGCCCATCATCATGCTGCGTTCCACAGTAGGGATACCCCACCAGGTGAATGCAGCAAACATGGTCAGGGACATGGCGCTGACCGCCGTACGGATTGCCAGTACGGTTTTCAGAAAACCTTTTTCCCGGAGCAGCTCGATAGCGGCAGTCACGGCGAGATGGGACCGGCGTGCCTGGGTGACGGCAAAAAACATGAATACGGCACCGGATATCAGGAATGTCACAACGTCCTGACCCCAGTGAAAAACGCTGCCAAAGATATAGCGGCGAATGATTTCGACAATTGCAAACAAGGTCGCGCCGAGAAGCACGATTGCGGCGGCATTACCGATCAGACGATCCAGAATGAATCGTATGACGCGGTAGGTCCGGTCAAGGAATTGCTCCATTTGAACTGATGTCCTTCATCAAGAAAAGATGCCGCGCGCCGGTATTAGGGGCGCGCGGCAGAAGAGCGCTGCAAATTACTACAGCTCAAGCGACACGGTTAAGTGTCAGACTATTTCTTGGTGTACTTATCGAACCAAGGCTGCAGGTCCGCACAGTTCGTCTTCTCGATCCAGCCATCGCCAAGCGGGTTTCTCTCAACAGCGGCTTTGGATTCTGCCTTGAACTTGTCGACCCACTGGTTGGCGTCGTCAGGCGTATTGGCTTTCACCCAGTCAGAGGTTGCCGTACCGAGTTTGTCGGCAAGGGCTTTCTGCTCGGATGCATTCATGATGTAGATGCCCGGCTTCGTCGGATCCTTGGTTTCATAGAGGTCAAGGACGCGCTTGTCGTTGCACCAGTTGAGCCTTTTGGCCATCGGCAGAACGTCGTCGACAATCAGCTTCTGCAGTGCGTCGCGCTGATTGGCTTCAAGGGAGTTCCACCAGTTGGCACTGGTGCCCATCCAGTAGTAGTCACCAACAACGCCGTTGATACCGGCAACGGTGAAGTAAGGAGCCTGTTCCTTGACCTGGTTGTAACCACCAAGGCTGGTCAGAAGGCCGTCGATCACACCGGTCTGCAGGGCAGGCGGCACGTCACCGAAGGACATCGTGGTTGCGTTGGCACCCCAGGCACCGAGAGCGGCGTTTTCAGCCGGGCCCATGCTGCGGATTTTCTTACCACCGAAATCTTCAGGATTCAGCAGACGGCTGCCGGCACCGGCACCCATGTACATGCTGAGATGTGCTGTACCGAGCAGTTTGACCGAATGAATTTTTTCAAAGCGGTCAGCCAGCATTTTAACGGTTTCAAACGAATCAAGTTCGTTCATGGCACCCGGAGTTGTAAGCTGCATCGGGCCAACAACAACGCTGAAGAACGGGTCGATCTGAGCGGTTTTACCGAACTGGCCCCAGGCCATTTCGAGGTTGCCGTCCGTCATGGCTTCAACAGCCTGCGGAATCGTGTAGAGCGCGCCAGCGTGATACACACGCAGCTCACTGCCCGGAATGACTTCCTGCAGACGCTGTTTGAAATATTCCTGTGCAATACCGGCCGGATGCGGCGGGCCGCTGTGGTCGGCTGCAAGACGAATGGTTACAGGTTTGATGTCCTGTGCCGACGCCGGAGCAACTGAACCGACTGCCGAAACACCGGCGGCCAGTGTCAGAATAGCCAGCGCATGTGCCGGCTTACGAATCATTGTAGTCATTAAATCCCTCCCAGAGGCATTAGGTTGGTTTCACTTAAATCTTGGCGTAGCGCCAGGATCTCACACTGATTTTGGGGAAATCCCATTGGTCTCGTACGCTCTTATCGGCGTATGCGTTACATCATTCACTATCTTTCAGGCACTTTCCAGTATCTGTTCATTACTGAACCAAATTTGTTTAGTCCGGACATCTTTTTTCCGCCCCTCTAATGAGAGAGCGGGTAAGCCCGGCCTCCTGGAAAATCCCGGAAACACGCGGACAATTTGCCTTATAATCGAAAATGAAACAACGATTTCATTATGTGAAAAACGGATTCCTTGCCAGATGATGGCAGAAAGGTCTCTCAAATCATTTGCGGAGGAACTTCTGCATGCTCTCACTCGTCCTGTCCCGACATCTGCCGTAATGTCCGGACAGGCAGGTCCATGCCTCGATACGCATGGAATCTAAAAAATTAAAAAGGAAGATCTGAATGAGGAATATCACTGTTGGCGCAGCCCAGATGGGAGCGATTCAGAAAGCAGACAGCCGGGAAACCGTTGTTGAACGGATGATTGCTTTGCTGGATGAAGCGTCAGCTCAGGGGGCTGACCTGGTTGCTTATCCCGAGCTCGCACTGACAACCTTCTTTCCCCGCTGGTACATGGAAGACCGGGCAGAGGCGGATAACTGGTTTGAACGGGACATGCCAAATCAGGCGACCCGGCCATTATTTGAACGCGCGCGGGAACATCGAATCGCCATCACCTTTGGTTATGCGGAGCTGACCCCGGATGGACACCGGTTTAATACGTCCATCGTGACCGACCGGGAAGGGAACATTGTCGGAAAATACCGCAAGGTGCATCTGCCCGGACATGTTGAATTTGATCCGGAGCGGAGTTTCCAGCATCTCGAGAAGCGTTATTTTGAACCGGGCGATCTGGGCTTTAACGTCTGGCGCAATATGGATGCCTGGATGGGCCTTTGTATCTGTAATGACCGGCGCTGGCCGGAGACCTACCGGGAAATGGGGTTGCAGGGCGTTGAACTGGTCCTGCTTGGTTACAACACTCCCTCAGTGAATTCGCAGGCAGATGAAGAAGGGCCGGAACGACGTCTGTTCCATTCGGAATTGTCGATGCAGGCCGGAGCTTATCAGAATTCCACCTGGGTCGTTGGTGTCGCCAAGGGGGGCGTTGAAGATGGTTTCCCGATGATTGGTGGCAGCGTGATTGTTGATCCTAACGGTTATGTCGTGGCGCGCGCGAAGACAGAGGAAGATGAACTGCTGGTTCATGCCTGTGATATGGACCTTTGCAACTTCGGCAAGCAGACGATCTTTGATTTCAAGCGCCATCGCCGGATCGAACATTATCAGCGAATCACCTCGCAGGTAGGCGTTGTGTTGCCGGAATGAACCGGGAGCTGAACGGCATTATTTGCCCTGCCGTCGTAGCAGGCGGGCTGCTGTTCTCACTATTGGGGACAGCAGCCCTTGCCGGAGGCTGTGGATTGTCCGTTCAGCATGTCTGGTTTGAAAGTTACACGGCGCGGGCAGAGACTGCCGAAAACTGTTCCGATACTGATCTCACTCTCCGGGTCCGCAACCGCATGGGAACGGTGGTATATCAGTCGCGCCATCATATCCCGGATCTGTTCGGATTCGCAGATGTCGATACAGCGGCTGATATGGAGGACGCCCTGAAAGAGTGGATATCGAGATATCCTGTCTCAGCAACAACTGATCGACTTCCGGTATGGCGGGAAGAGTCGGCCGTTCCCGATCACCGCGAATTCCCATTCTATGTCAGGGAAGGGATGTCGCGTGATTATTATGAACAGATCAGACAGGAGAAACGTCGACTTCATTGCTTTGTTCAGGGCAGCGAAAGTCTGCTTTGCCTGACGCCTGATGACAGCGGTACCGGGCTGGAAGTGGTTGGTATTCAGTCCTTCCCCGGATGAGGCCGGAGCTTGCACTTCATGGCGGACGGGCAAATGATAATGTCTGGCCTTCGATACATTGTTTTCATGTCAAGGAGTTGTCCTCATGACGGACGCAGCGAATATGATTGTCTTCCTGAGTGACAACCACGCGCGCTATATGCTGGGCGCAGCCGGTCATCCGACACTCAAAACGCCGAATCTGGACCGGATTGCTGAAAACGGTGTGCGGTTCACTAACGTCAGTTGCGTCAGTCCGCTCTGCTGTCCGTCGAGGGCGGCGATTGCAACGGGGCGTTATCCGCATGAAACAGGCTACTGGGATAATGCCCTGGCCTATGACGGGCGGTTCCCGACCTGGCAGCAGCGGGTTCGTGATCAGGGCAGTCTGGTGACTGCTATCGGCAAGCTTCACTATCGGTCAGGTGAGATTGATAACGGTTTCTCGGAAGAAATCATCCCGATGCATATCCTCGATGGTAAGGGAGCTCTGATCGCCTTGCTGCGGGCGACACCTGAGGGGATGCCGCAGCGATTGGGTCACAAGAAAATCTATGAAAACTCGGGCGTTGGTGAGGCGGATTACCAGTTCTATGACCGTGATATCACGGCCAACGCTATCACCTGGCTGGAAGAGCACGGAAATTCAGAAGGCAGACCGTGGATATTGCTGGTCTCCTATGCCAGTCCGCACCCGCCTTTCCGGGTGCCCGAGCGGTTCTGGAACATGTATCCGCTGGATGAGGTACCGATGCCGGTGCAATGGCGAAAAAGTGAGCAGCCACAACATCCGGCAGTTCAGTACCTGTCATGGATGAACAGTTTTGAGGACGAGTTTAGCGAAGACCTGATTCGTCGTGTCGTTGCAGGATATTGCGGTCTGGTTTCTGTCGTTGATGAACAGATCGGCAAGGTGATGGATGCCGCTGAACGGCTGGGTCTGATGGACCGCACGAGACTGCTGTACACCAGCGATCACGGAGAGGCAGCCGGCCATCACGGGATCATGGGAAAATCCAACCATTATGAACATGCGCTTGGTGTACCGTTGCTGATGTCAGGCCCCGGCATTCCATCCGGTAAGGTCGTTACACAGATATCCTCTCATATCGACCTGTTCCCGACGATTACCGAGGCTGCCGGTGCCAGCCTTGCGAAAGAGGATGAGACTTTGCCCGGCCGCTCTCTCTGGCCGGCAATTACAGGAGAAGGAGAAGACCGCTCGTGCTTTGCAGAATTCCATGCGATGGGATCCCTGAATGCCGGATTTTCCTATCGGGAAGGACGGCACAAACTGATCTATCACGTCGATATGCCCCGCCAGCTTTTTGATCTGGAGGCAGATCCTCTGGAAGAACATGACCTGTTACCGGGGGGCGGTGCCGAGAAACTGGCTGATGAGATGGAGGCGAAGCTTCGGGGTATCGTTGACCCGGAAGAAATCGACCGGCTGGCAAAGGCCGATCAGCTGACGCATGCCGACAGATTTGGCGGCATCGCAGCCGTCAAGAAAGCTGGTGTGTTTTCGGTATCGCCGGTTCCGGGAAAAGAGGTGGAACTGGAACGGTCCTGAGGACCATTCCAGTCATCTCACTCTCCCATGAAGTAGCGAAATGCCTCTTCCGATTTTGCGCCGACCTGATTGATCTGCATTTCCTTCTGGCGCTCGCGTTCACGCAGACGGAAGGCATATTCATGCGGCATACCGTCAAATGCGTCCGGAAGACCAAGGGCCTTTGCCGCATGGGCCGGCCAGTCAGCATTCCACAACAGTTCCCGTGCCAGTGCGACCATGTCAGCCCGACCGTCCTGCAGAATGGCCTCTGCCTGATGCGGGTCGGTAATGCCCCCGACGGCAATGGTCATGATACCGGTTTCCTTGCGGATACGGTCTGAGAAGTCTGTCTGGTAGCCGTCAAGGCGGGGAACCATCGGCATCTTGGAATTTCCGCTGATGCCACCGGAAGAGACATCAATCAGATCAACATCGCGATCTTTCAATGCCTGCGACAGGATGACCGAATCTTTCAGGTTCCAGATTCCTCCGGCACCATCGACAGCAGAAATGCGCCAGAACAGCGGCTTGTCAGCAGGCCAGGCAGCACGTGTGACTTCTGCCAGTTCGAGCGCGAATCGCATCCGTCCTTCAATATCACCACCATAGGCATCGGTGCGATGGTTCGAAGCCGGAGACAGGAACTGATGAATCAGATAGCCATGGGCGCCATGTATTTCGAGAATGTCGTAGCCTGCTTCTGCACTGCGCAGGGTTGCAATACGAAAGGCTTCCTTTACCCGGGCGATATCATCCAGATCCATTTCCTTCGGCAGAAAACGACGTGGCGGATCGGGCAGGGCGCTGGGAGCAAGACCCTGCCAGGGCGGCATGCCGTCAGCGACATCTTCGTCGCGCAGCGGGCGCCAGCTTTCGACCGCGGTATGGCAGGAGGCCTTGCGCCCGGCATGACCCAGTTGAATGGCGGGAACGGCACCCTGTTCCCGGATAAAGTCGTTCAGGCGCCGGTAAGCGGGAACATGTTCATCCTTGTATAACCCGGCACAGGCATAGGTTTTGCGGCCAATGTCCTCAACGGCTGTTTCTTCGCCGAAAACAATGCCGGGGCCGCCAACACAGAGCCGGCCCAGATGCATCAGCTGCCAGTCGGTTGGCCCGCCATCGACGGAATGATACTGGCACATGGGGGAAACGACGATCCGGTTTCGCGCGGTGACGCTGCGAAGCTTGATCGGGGTGAAAAGAAGCGGTGTGTCATTGTTTGTCATAGATACATTATATCCACAGATGAGCAGGGCCATACAAGGCCGGGAGCAGAAAAAGACGCGGGGAAATCAAAGATGTGTGTGTCAGCTGATCCGGATAATGGCATTGCCGATCAGTTTGCTGGATTCGACAGCCTCATGTGCTTCGACGATCTCGTCCAGTGTGAAACGCTCTGCAATCCGGGTCCGGATGAAGCCGGTTTCCAGAATCGGTAACAGCGCCGCCTTAGACGCCGCGAGAATTTCGGCAGGCAGGGCATAAACATTATAGAAATGCAGCCCGATCAGTTTTACACGCAGCTTGCCGGCATCCAGTGTCGCCATTGGGCTGTCCGAGCCATAGATGGCAACAGTTGCCCCTGTTGCCAGAAGGTCATGCAGTGATTCGGCATTTGCGGTGAGGTTGACCTCAACATAATGATCAACTCCTCTGCCACCGGTAATCTCAGCAACGCGGTCGACCAGGTTCTCAGTGCGGTAGTTCAGAGCAAAATCAGCCCCGGCTTCCCTCGCTGCTTCAGCCTTGGCATCAGAGCTGACACTGCTGATGACTGAGGCCCCAAGCGCCTTCGCCAGTTGAATTGCATAATTCCCGACGGCTCCGGCACCGCCACTGACATAGACCCACTTGCCTTCCACCGGGCCACCAATGGTGACGCCATGACAGGCGGTAAGCAGGGGGACACCGAAACAGGCGGCTTCTTCAAAGTTGATGTTGTCCGGCAGAATTGCTGCATCGTTCTGCGGGACTGCAACCAGTTCCGCCGCCGTGCCCAGCACACCCGTGACATTCGTGTTATGAACCCAGACCCGTTGCCCGATGCGGGTGGTGTCAACATCCGGCCCGACCGCAATTATCGTTCCCGAGCCGTCGTTATGCGGAATCCGCGCGCTGCCTTCAAAGGGGCGGGCCGTCTTGCCCTGCCGCGTCTTCACATCGGAGGGGTTGATTCCGGATACCGCCATCTGCACAAGAACCTCGCCCTGCGCAGCAACGGGGTCCGGAAAGTCGCCAATCCGAAGGACATCCCGGGCAGGACCAGTTGCGCTGTAAAATGCAGCCTTCATAAGATTGATCCCGATGTCGCGTTTCGGCGATTATTACACCGGAAATATGTCAAAGGTCTTCCAGCAGTTTCTCTGCACTGGTCTCCCCGAAGCCGCTGTCTTCATAATGGACCGATTTGACGACACCATCCACGACAAGGGCCGAGAAACGCTTGCAGCGCGGACCATAGCATTTGTCGTTGAGATCAACTTCAAGACCGACAGCCTTGGTGAAGTTCAGGGCGCCGTCGCCGACCATCATGACCTTGTCGCCAACTTCCTGTGATTCGCCCCAGGCATGCATGACCCAGGGGTCGTTGACGGAAATGCAGACGATGCTGTCGACGCCCTTTGCCTTCAATGCTTCCGCATTCCGTACATATCCCGGAAGATGCTGAGACGAGCAGGTCTTCGTAAAAGCGCCGGGCAGACCGAACAGGGCGACGGTCTTGCCGGCAAAAATTTCTTCAGTCGAAATTACGCCGGGACCGTTTTCGGTCATGACACCAACATTCACGACAGGCGTCTTGTCATTTTTTGACAGGGCCATCTTAGCCTCCTCGGAAGATTAATTTTTGTTGATGGGATACTCCCCGTCAGCGTCGGATCGATCAACAAAGAAATTCGGGTAAGTTAGTCGAGTGTCGGATATGCCCGGGCAAACTGGATTCTGTCCGGTGATCAGGATAGCTTCCGCTATGATACAGATATTTCATGTTCTCAGACATTACAGAGATCATCGGGCGAATGGTGGCGCTGATGAAACGGTTTTCAGTGTTCCGGATCGTTACGGGATACCGCAAAGCAGTCCAGTATGCGACTGAAGGCCGGGGTGATATCCCCTCAGTGGTGAGGGACAGGTATGCTGGAATCCACACGACAAAATCACAGACGTGAAAGAACACTGATGATGTCAGAATTTGCAGGATGTTCGGCCTTTATTGCAGGGGCTGGTGGCGGTATCGGGCTGGCAATAGCCAACGATCTGCTGGCGGCAGGTGCAAATGTTGGTATGGCGGATCAGAAGCCCGAACCTGAAGACCTTGTTCCAGGCAGCGGGCAGTATCGTTATTTTCAGGGCGATTTGTCAGACGAAGGATTTGTTCGTGCGGCCATCGGTGGCACAGCGGTCGCTTTTGGCGGACTGCGCTATCTCGTCAATACGGTCGGCGTTCTCTGGTTTGACCGTGATCTCTCCTGTCTTGACCCGGCCATGGATATGGCGGTCTGGGATCAGGTGTTTTCGATCAATGTGAAGTCCATGGCTTTGTCCGCCCGCCATGCGGTACCGCTGATGCGTGCCGGCGGCGGTGGGGCGATGGTTCATTTTTCATCGATCGACGCAACGATGGGCGACAGCAAGCCGCAGGATGCCTATGGGGCGTCAAAGGCGGCGGTCATCCGTCTGTCAAAATCACTGGCAGTCCAGCTGGCAGGTGAGGGCATCCGGTCCAATGCCATTCTGCCCGCCGGGACCGCTTCACCGATGCAGCAGCGATGGGAAGATGATCCGGCAGCCCGCGACAGGCTGGCAGCGGCAATTCCGCTTGGTCGGGTGGGAACAGTTCAGGACATGGCCAATGCCTGCCTGTTCCTGCTCTCAGACAAGGCCGCTTTCATCACCGGCACGGAACTGGTTGTCGATGGTGGTGTGACGGCGGGTAGCTGAAACCGGCGGCGGTCGTAAGGGGCGTCAGTTACCGCCTTTAATCTCACTCTGAACCCGGATGACGCAGTTCTCCATATAACCGTCTGCGGCACCGTTAAATGCGCCGGGTGTCTTTACGAGGTCAGCCAGTTCGGCGTAGGTGCGGTTGCGTGAGAACGCCTCGGTCTGGCAGTAACAGAGACTCTTGCCGATGAATGCCTGCTCGGGCGGAAATTTGCCGACATACTTGGACAGGCAACCTTCGTACAGATCGACCAGTTCATGAAAAGGGATCGGTTTGTCATTCGCCTGTACCGGACTTGCGGCAAACAGAAAAAGTACGGTGAGTGCTGCTGTTATCGACTGGCCCATTCAGTTTCCCCTTCGAAGCCACATGTTACCCCTGTTCAGCAGAGACCGGGCGAGGCTAGACGGTCTGTCTCCCGGCAACAACATATCGACGCTGTCTGATGGTTGATTTCCGGTCATTGTGTCCTGATAGCGTTCCCGGAAGATTTCCGCCATGGTACCGGAAACCTGATTCTGTAACGCGGACAGCAGCGATGATGAGCGATGAAACCGAAACCCAAGTCTATCATGTCGAGGAGGCGATCGGGCATGTGATTCGTCGTGTGCATCAGCGTGCAACGGCGATTTTCCTCGATGTCATGCAGGAGACAGGGCTGACCCCGACGCAGTTTGCGGCACTGGCCAAGTTGCATGATGAGGGGGCTCTGTCACAGAATCATCTGGGGCGGCTGACAGCGATGGACCCGGCAACCACGCAGGGCGTGATCCGGCGGCTTGTCGAACGTGGTCTGATTCAGCGGGCTGCAGATGAAACAGATCGCAGGCGGGCCGTGTTGCGCCTTTCCGACGCCGGGGAAGAACTGGCGCAGAAGGCAATTTCTCTGGGGTTTGATGTGACAAACCGCGTTCTGGAACCGCTGTCGCCGCGGGAGAGGGCCCGGTTTGTCAGTCTTCTGGAGAGGCTGGTCTGACGGGCTGCCGGGGAATGATCGCCTATTGACAGGAAAATCATATCGGCGCAAAGTTTGTACGTACACATACAATAATTGGCGCAAAAAGCAGCCTGATGTGTACCGCGCCTCGGCGCAACGGGGAGGAGCGCAGATAAGGGAGCACTGCGCATGGGAGCGTATGTTAGGCCATTCACTCTGGCTGATGCCGTGTCGGCAGTCGGGTCAGAAGACTATGTCATTTTAGCAGGCGGAACGGATTTCTATCCGGCGCGTGTCGGAAAGCCGGTGCGGGAGAATATTCTCGACCTGTCGGCTGTGACCGAACTGCGCGGGGTTTCTGACAAAGGTGACCACTGGCACATTGGCGCGACAACGACCTGGACAGATATCGTTCGTGCCGACCTGCCTGCCTGTTTTGACGGACTGAAGCAGGCAGCACTTGAAGTGGGCGGTGTCCAGATTCAGAACGCCGGAACTCTCTGTGGGAATATCTGTAATGCCTCCCCGGCGGCGGACGGGATGCCGCCGCTGCTGACCCTTGATGCGACTGTTGAACTTGCCGACCGCAATGGCGTCAGCCGTATCGCGTTATCCGACTTCGTGCTGGGTAACCGCAGGACAGCGCGACGCCCGGATCAGCTGGTGACCGGATTGCTGATCCCGAAAGTCTCTCCGTCTGCAAACGCTGCTTTCTACAAGCTGGGTGCCCGGAAGTATCTGGTGATCTCCATCGTCATGGCGGCGGGTGTCATTGATATCGATCCGCAGGGCTGTGTGTCGACCGCCCGCATCGCTATTGGTGCCTGTTCGGAAGTAGCACAGCGCCTGCCGCTGCTGGAAGCGGATCTGAAAGGACGGGAGGTGAAGGGTAATCTGTCAGCCGGTCTGTCACCTGATCATTTTCAAAATCTGTCGCCGATTGACGATGTCAGGGGCTCTGCCGCATATCGGCTGGAAGCTGCAATCGAGGCTGTCCGCCGGGTGCTCGACGCAATTGGGGAGAAGGCATGATGGACGGGCAACAGAGAACGACTGTTGATGCCGAAAACATCAGCTTCCGGGTAAACGGCAAGCCTGTTTCAGTTTCGGGTTCACCCCTGCGTCGTCTGGCAGAGGTGCTACGTCATGATCTCGGCCTGACGGGTACCAAGGTCGGCTGTAATGCCGGGGATTGTGGTGCCTGCACCGTGCTGGTGGATGGTGAGCAGATTTGCTCCTGCATGATGCCGGTAGGGCAGGCGACTGGACGGGATATTTCCACCGTCGAAGGGCTGTCATCCGGCGTTGAAATGAACCCGCTGCAGCAGGCATTTCAGCGCCACGGAGCGGCGCAATGCGGCATCTGTACACCGGGTATGCTGATGGCTGCGACCGATCTGCTGCAACGAAATGCTGCACCGGACCGGCAGGCTGTCATGGATGCGCTGGGTGGGGTGCTTTGCCGCTGCACCGGTTATCAGAAGATTGTCGAGGCAGTGCTGGATGTCGCGGGTACCGGTGGTGTCGCAGAAGCTGGCGCTGATGGCTATGTTGGTGCCCGGCTGCCGCGGATTGATGGCGTTGCAAAGGTAACAGGCGCTGAACGCTTTGGCGCAGATGCCATACCGGAGGATGCGCTCTGGCTTCGGGTGGTCCGTTCGCCTCATGCCTCGGCGGAAATTACGCTTGGTGACATGTCGTCGGTGCTGGAGCGCGACGGGATTGAACGTGTGCTGACGGCGGCTGATGTTCCGTTCAACGGCTTTGGTATTTATCCCGATATCAAGGACCAGCCGGTTCTGACCGACCGGATCGTGCGTTATCGCGGGCAGGCAGTTGTGGCTGTGGTCGGCTCGTATGAGGCAATTGCCGCGCTTGATCCGTCTGACGTCCCCGTCAGCTATACAGCGCTGCCTTCTGTCACAGGTGTCGAAGAAGCGATGGCAGAGGGCGCGCCGCAGGTGCTGCCGGACAGGCCGGGAAATCTGTTGATTGATGGCTGGGTGCGAAAGGGTGATATCGCAAAAGGTTTTGGTGAGGCGGCCGCGGTTGCGGAAGATGATTTCCGGACCGGGTTTGTCGAACATGCCTATATCGAACCGGAAGCAGGCTGGGCGCGCCGGGTTGGTAATCGCATCGAAATTACGGCCTGTACTCAGGCCCCCTACATGGACCGGGACGAGACGGCGAATGTCATGCAGCTTGCGCCGGAAGATGTGCGGATCATTCCGACAGGCTGCGGTGGTGGTTTCGGCGGCAAACTGGACATTTCGGTGCAGCCGCTGGTCGCGGTCGCGGCATGGCTGTGCAATCGTCCGGTCGCGACGATCTATGAGCGACCGGACAGCATGATGTCCTCGACGAAGCGGCACCCCTCCAGCATTTACGCGAAATTTGCCTGTGACCGGGATGGTTATCTTCAGGCCTGTGAGATGGATGCCATCTTCAATACAGGTGCCTATGCGTCCTGGGGGCCGACTGTCGCGGGGCGGGTGCCAGTTCATGCCAGTGGCCCGTACTTTGTGCCGCATGTTTCAAACCGGGGGCGGGCCTATTTCACCAATGAGCCGCCGTCAGGTGCCTTCCGCGGGTTTGGTGTGCCACAGGCAGCAATTGCGCATGAATGTCTGCTGGATGATCTGGCGGAGCAGATCGGACTGGATCGTCTTGAATTCCGTCGTCGTAATGCAATCGCCGCAGGGCAGGAGACCGCCTGCAGTCATCTGCTGGAAGCAAGCGCCGGGCTTGGTGAATGCCTCGATGAATTAAGACCTCACTGGGAAACCGCTCTGGCCGAGGCCGACAGGCTGAATGCCGGAGGCGGCAAAACCCGCCGGGGCGTCGGAATTGGCTGCATGTGGTACGGAATCGGAAATACATCCATGTCCAATCCCTCAACGATCCGCGTCGGGCTGAAACCGGACGGCAGGTTCGTTTTGTTCTCGGGTGCTGTGGATATTGGTCAGGGCTCCTACACCATTGTGCCGCAGATTGTTGCGGAGGCGCTGGGTGTCGGTCTCGATCATTTTGATTTTGTGTTTGGGGATACCGATCTTACCCCCGATGCCGGCAAGACATCTGCGTCGCGTCAGACATTCGTGACGGGTAAGGCTGCGGAACTGGCGGGCAGGGATCTTCGCAGTCAGATTCTGCGCGCTGCAAATGCCGGACCTGAAGCCCGTATTGAGATAAACTCTGGCCGGCTGACCGTCATCACGGGCGAAGGTGCCCGGGAGATTGACCCGGCCCGGCTGCCACTCCGGGAGGATGGCAGTTTCGTGCTGATGGGCGAAGGAACCTTTGATCCGCCGACGGAACCTCTGGATGAAAATGGCCAGGGAATTCCCTATGCAACCTACGGCTTTGCTGCACAGATGGCTGAAGTCGATGTTGATCCGCTTCTGGGGACGGTAAAGGTGCGGCGCATTGTTGCGGCGCATGATGTCGGTCGGGCGATCAATCCGACGCAGGTTGAAGGTCAGATTCACGGTGGCATTGCACAGGGGCTCGGTCTGGCGCTGATGGAGGAATATATTCCGGGGCGGACAGAAAACCTGCATGATTATCTGATCCCGACATTCGGGGATATGCCCGAGATGGAAGTGATACTGGTTGAGGATGAAGAACCTCTCGGCCCCTATGGGGCAAAAGGGGTTGGTGAACCGGGGCTGGTGGCAACTGCACCGGCTATCTTTGGTGCCGTGCGGCATGCTGTCGGTGTCCGGGTTCGTCAGGCACCGTTGCTGCCGCATCGTCTGCGACAGATGATTGTCGAGAAGGAGACAAGCTGATGGCTGAAGCCACAGATGCTGCTGATGGTCTGGTTCGCTGTGATGCCTGTCCGGTTTTATGCCGGATACGTGAGGGCAAGACCGGGGCCTGTGACCGCTACGCCAATGTTGAGGGCGTTCTGACCCGTGTCGATCCGCTTGTCATTACCCAGCGGGCCGACAAGATTGTTCCTTTCGTTGAAGGTGAATGGGATGGCAACCCGGTAACGGAGCCGGATAAATTCATCACCGGTGTCGGATCAGGCACGACCTATCCGGACTATAAACCCGCACCCTTTATCGTCTCCTCGGTCATCGACGGTGTTGATACGGTTACTGTCGTTTCCGAAGGTATCTTCAGTTACTGCGGTCTGAAGGCAAAGATCGACACAGATCGTTATCTTGGCCCGGAACAGGCGGCTGTCCGCTGCGAAGGGGAACAGATCGGCCATGTGACAACAGCGGAATATGGCTCGCAGATGCTGGCGCTGGGCGGCGTCCGCCATCTTACCGGCGGCAGCAAAAAGGAAGGCAATGTCACCTGTCAGGCGATGCTGGATCTCTGCAATCGCAAGGCGGTTGAACTGACAATTGATGATGGTTCAACGCTGATCCTGCAGGCGGGCGAGCCACCGGTTGTGGATGGCCTGAAGGAGAACCGTATGCGTGTGGGCTGTGGTTCGGCAACAATTGGTATCTTTGCCCAGCAATGGCAGGGCCATGCGGATGAAGTGATTGTCGTTGATGACCATATCACCGGCGTTTTGACCGAACATCAGGCTGGCCGTTTTCTCGACATGCCACCGGCGGGCATCCGCGTCAGGGGCAGGAAGTCTACCCCCGGTCGTTATTTTCAGGTCGCGGATCATGGCTCCGGCTGGGGCGGGACCAATGTTTCCGATCCGCTGGCGATCATCGACCGGATCAACCCGAAGACCGCCTGGCCGGGCATGCGTCTGCTGATGGTCTCGACGACCGGCGAGGATTCAGCCTGGTTTGTGCTGGATGATGATCTGAAGCCGCAACCCGCTGATATGCCGGAACCGGTACAGGTTGTTGTTGATCGCATCGCGGAGAACTG
>TARA_R110000787_G_scaffold16622_25_pt1 | contig 146310 bp, 139 predicted proteins | sample TARA_R110000787 | Tara Oceans TARA_R110000787 (sample SAMEA4397920) | marine metagenome | biome: Polar Biome; feature: [DCM] deep chlorophyll maximum layer (ENVO:01000326); material: water (ENVO:00002006), including particulate matter (ENVO:01000060) such as... | depth 35 m | reverse complement strand
CCGGCGGGGTAATGATGCCACCTCCGGTGACCACGTCAGAGACGCCCCCATATCCGCCAGCGACCACGGGTAATCCCGATGCCTGTGCTTCCAGAAAGGCCATGCCAAAGGCTTCGTTGACCGCAGGCCAGACATAGATATCACTGGCGGCGAGCAGGCGGCCCAGATCATTGCCCTCACGCCGGCCGGCAAAAACCGTACGACCGGGTGCAGCCTCATTGAAGGCCGCTTCAACCACCGGCCGGGTTGCACCGTCACCGACAATGATCAGGGACCAGTCGAGGTCGGTCAGCTTGCTGACGGCGGCAGAGAGTGTCCGATAGGATTGCAGCTTGTCGCCATGCCGCATCATGGCGACCGAGATCAGCCATGGTTTGCCTGCATCCAGTCCCAGTTCGTGGGCGACTTCGGCCCGGTGCCGGCTGCTGGCCAGTGCAGCCTCGGCAAAGCGGGCGGTATCAATGAAGGGGGTCTGGCGGACAATGGCAGAGGAGTCTGAAACGATCTCCTCCAGCCCTTCAAGGTCGGCAGAATTCAGAAGAATGATGCGGTCAGCCGCACGAATACCGGCTTCGGCAGCGCGATGACCGACAGCCCAGGGACCGTCTTCCTGTTTTGCAGCATGTGACGCCTCGGCCACCACATAGGGAATGCCGAATTCGGCACAGACTGCCGGTCCGATATAATCCGGTGCCTTGTAATACAGATGATAAGTAAACCAGACCTGCGGGCGTTCTTCTGCCGGGCGAGATTTTATCTGGCGGATCAGCCGGTCGGCGACGCGTTTGCCCAGTGCCGCCATCTTGATCTGACGTGCTTCGTCGCCGGAGCCGTCCCGTGAGCGAAAGCGCGTTGCCAGCTCGACACTGTGGCCGGCTGCTTCGATGGCGCGCATCAGCAGCCGCGCAATCCGCCGGTCACCAGAAGGGACGGGATGCGTCGGCGGCTTCAGAGGAGCGTAAAACATGACCCGCATCAGACGATCTTGTCCGGTTCCGGCGTCGGTTCGTCAAGTCCGAAGCGTTTTGCGAGATCGTTAATGGCCCGGCGCATGGCGAAATCCGTCCGTACACGCTGCTCACCGGCAAGGGCCATTTTTGCCCGGCCTTCAGGGTTGGAGATCAACTCCCCGAGGGCTTTTGCCAGTGCCGGGCTGTCCCGTTCCGGAACCAGCAGGCCGGTTTTACCGTCGATGATGAGTTCGGGTATGGCGGAGATATTGGTGGCCACGCAGGCAACGCGCTGGCTCTGGGCCTCCATCAGGACATTCGGCAGCCCGTCACGGTCGCCATCTTCGGCGATACGGCTGGCCAGTACGAAGATGTCGGCCTGTTGCAACGCTTCAAGCACAGCCGTCTGAGGCTGCGCACCCCGCCAGCTGATTCGCCGGTCGATCCCGAGTTCTGTCGCCAGTGCTTTCAGATTCCGGAGCTCCCCGCCGCCGCCGATATGAACGAACTGCCAGTCTGTATCGGCATCCAGCAGGGCCAGTGCGCGCAGCAGATCATCATAGCCTTTTTTCGGGACCGCACGGCCGACGGACAGGATGGTGACCGGGCCGGTGGCTGATATCGCCCGCGAGGCAGGAACAGGAAACCGTTCGAGATCAAGGCCATGATAGACCAGTGCAACCCTGTCGGGGTCTGCCGCCAGCGACTTCAGATGCCGGGCATTGGTTTCGGTACAGGTCACCAGCCAGTCCAGATCGGACAGTTTCTCCTGCAATTCCCAGTCTGGCGAAGTCCAGATATCCTTGGCGTGAGCCGAACAGCACCAGGGCAGGTCGCGCAGGATCGCCGCATAGCGGGTGACCGAGGCCGGGGTATGCAGAAAATGGGCATAAAGGCGGGTGGTGTCTGAGGGCAGTTCCGTCGCCAGAACCATCGCCTGCCCCCACCGGCGGATACGGTTGCGGGTCGGGTCGCGGCGCAGGTCACGTAACCAGATCGCCCGGGCCTTTGCATATCCGGGCAGCCTGCGTGCCTGACGGAATCCATTCAGTACCCGCGACGGTTCCTGATGCAGATATTCCGGCAGATAGCTGACAGATGCCGTTATCTCGCGATGAACGGGATGGGTTTCCCGGTCAGTCGGATGGCGCAGCGAGATGATCTGGTAATCAAGTCCACGGCGCTGCAGTTCCAGCAGTTCCTGTGCGATGAAGGTTTCCGACAGACGCGGATACCCCTTCAGAACAATCCCGACAGATGCCATGACGGAGGACTGCCTATTCCCCGGCAGTCGCGAGCCGCGGGCGGTCACCGCTGTCATTCTGCAGCCAGAGCGATGTCTGGCGGCGGATGGTGCCAAACCCGTCCAGCAGGCCGGGCATCACGCATTGCGAGGGCATCGGCTGGGTCGGCAATTTGCGAAGCGCCTCGACCATCTGGCTGGTTTCCCGCCAGCCGTCATCTTCCAGCATGCTGACCAGCCCGTAACGTGCAGCGGCAGAGGCCCGCATGAACTGCTCCATCCGGGGTCGGGTACGCGGCACGATGACGGCGCGTTTGTCGAAGGAGAGTATCTCACAGAACGTGTTGTAGCCGCCCATGGCGACCATGCCGACAGCACGGGACAGCAGGGTTTCGATATGGGCGTCGAAGGTGATGGCATGGACCCGGTCAAGGCGGGCCACCCGCTGATGAAACTCCGCCTGCATTTCAGCCTGCATGAAGGGGCCAAGTACCAGCAGGGCCGGATGCGGCAGGGATTCACCGGATTCGTAGGCGCGCAGAACCCAGTCGATCAGGGTGTCACCGTCACCGCCGCCACCGGTTGTCACCAGAATATAGGGTTCCTCAAAGGGTATGGCATCCGTGGGGGCCGCCCCCTTCGACGGGAAGCGTGGCAGGTAACCGGTATAGGTCATTTTACGGCGGACAGATGCAGGGATTGGCAGCCCGGCCAGCGGGTCGCAGATCTGACGCAGGCCATAGACCCAGATTTCATCATACAGATCATCAAGCGCGGGCAGCACATTCTTGCGCTCCCATTCCGGCGCCAGCAAAGCCGGTTCATCCATTACATCGCGCAAACCCAGAATGGTCGGCGTGCCGCGTGCCTTCAGCATGGTGAGAGTGTCACGTACTTCGCCACGCAGTCCCAGCGGTTCCTTGTCGACGATGAAGATATCCGGCTCAAAGGTTTCGGCAGTATGCTGGATGATTGAGGCTCGCATCGCCAGAATCTGTTCCGTGTCGATGCGCAGGCTCTGTGTCGTGTACTCGCCATTGCGCAGCTTGATTACGCCGGGGATGCGGATGAAATCGACCCGCGACCGGAAATCAAAGCTGCCGATGATCGGCGAGCCTGAAATAATCAGGACCGATACTTCCTTGTCATTATCCACCAGCGCATGCGCAATTGCCCGGCACCGGCGCAGATGTCCGAGCCCGAACGAATCGTGGCTGTAGATAAGTATTCTTTTTCCGTGGAGCGGCTCGCCCATATGTGCCGCTCTCCCCGCTGTTGAAGCACGGGCGGACTATGCCACAGCCGATGACGTGATGGAAATGACGAAGTTTTTATGGCCCCGGCGGGTGATTGGCGGTTAAACCGTGCAATGACCCTGATGACAGTAACGAGATCAGCATGAAAGGTGCCGTCGCCGCCGGCCATCCCCTGACCGTCCGGGCCGCAACAGATGTGCTGCATGCAGGCGGGAACGCCTTTGATGCGGCGCTTGCCGGCATGGCGATGGCCTTTGTCGCAGAGCCGGTTCTGGCCAGTCCGGGCGGTGGCGGCTTTATGGTCGCGCGACCTGCTGGCGGGGTGCCCCGGGCCTATGACTTTTTTGCCCGGACGCCGAAAGTGAAACGACCGGCAGACGAGATTGATTTTCACGCGACCCATGCGGATTTTGGCCCGACGCGACAGGAATTTCACATCGGTATGGGGTCGACAGCGACACCCGGTGCCATTGCCGGGTTCTTTCGCATTCTGGATGATCTCGGGAGCATGTCTGCCGATGCTCTGCTTCAGCCTGCCGTTGCGACGGCGCGGACCGGGTTTCAGATCAACAGGTTTCAGGCACAGGTCATGTCGGTGGTGGCTCCGATCTATCAGGCGACAGAGGCTGCCCGCAGGCTTTATGCCGGTTCCGACCCGGAAACCGGGTTGTTTGCTGCCGGTGACCGGCTGCAGAACCCGGATATCGCCGATCTGCTGGAACGGCTCGGCCGGGAAGGTGCAGATCTGTTTTATCGCGGTGATATTGCACAAGATGTCACCGCGCTTTCTGCAGCCTCCGGCGGTCATCTGACGATGGAGGACATGACCGGCTATCAGGTTCAGACAGGTTCGCCGATTGATGTCACCTACCGGGGATGGCAGGTCGCGGCGAACCCGGCCCCCTCCAGCGGCGGGGTGCTGGTTGCCCTTGGTCTGGCATTGCTGGATTCCCTGCCGCCAGAATCTGCGCACTCTCCGGGCCGTCTGCGGTATCTGGCTGCGGTGATGGCCGAAACCGACCGGCTTCGTCTGTCCGGTGACATTTCGGCAGAACGCTTGCTGGCGCCGGAGATCATCGGGTCGGCAAAGTCGGCCCTGCGTGACAGCCTGCTGTCGACGCGGGGAACAAGTCATATCAGCGTCGTCGATGCCGCAGGCAATGCTGCTGCCCTGACCCTTTCCAATGGTGAGGGGAACGGACATCTGGTGCCGGGCTGCGGTTTTATGCTGAACAATGTGCTGGGCGAAGAGGATATCAATCCCGGCGGTTTTCATAACTGGCGGCCTGACAGTCCCATGGCCTCGATGATGACCCCCTGTATCCTGCAGGGACCGGACGGTCAGCTTGTCGCTCTCGGTTCGGGCGGCTCGAACCGGATACGAACGGCGATCCTTCAGCTTATCCGCAATATCGCGGGTTGCGGAATGGATCTGGCGTCAGCCGTCGTCGCCCCCCGTCTGCATGTCGAGGCTGGTCGCGCTGATATCGAGCCGGGATTTCCGGCGGCTGAGCTGGCCCTGTTGCGCGAAACCGGGCTTGCGGTACATGAATGGCCAGAGCCCAGCATGTTCTTTGGCGGAACCCAGGTTGCGGGCCTGACGGGACGCGGTTTTGAAGCGGCGGGCGACCCGCGCCGTGACGGAGATGCCTGTCTTTCCTGACCGTCGGAGGGCAGCTTTCACATCCTGCGTGGAGCCCTGATAATCCGCTTTGTGGAAGCTGTGAGAACGTATATAAGAGCGCCGGATTTTCCCATGCCTTCGGGCATTGAGGACACAGAAAATGTTGTGCCGCCGGAATGCGTTGATGCTTCGGATTGCCGGGTTCCTGATCTTCCTGAGTGTTTTGCTGAGTGTGCTGCCCATCCGGCCAGCATTATCAGCTGACGCCTACAAGCCTGCGCGGGCTGCTTTTCAAGTCAGTGTGGATGGCGTTGATATTCCCTATCGCCAGATGGCGATCTTTGCGCTGCCCGGTGGCCGTCTGGCGATCAGGACCGGGGTGAAGGCAGAACTGCGCGCCGAAACAGGCGAGATCATTCAGGTCACGCCGCGTCGTTTCGGCTGGGTGGTTCCGGACCGGACCGGACCGCATACGGTAAAAGTTGTCGCATCCGGCAAGACAGTTGATCTGACGGTCATTGTCATGCGCCCGATGGAAGACGTGAAGGATGGTGTTATCGACGGCTACGTCATCGGCAGCTATCCGGAAAAACCCTACAAGGGGCTGTCTGTTTACGAACGCCCGCCGGGCCTGATCGAGGTTACGCCAGAGCTGGTCGATCTGCCGGTTTCGCCACATTTCCGGCTTGGTCAGTTTCTCTGCAAGCAACCCGCGGGCTGGCCGAAATTCGTCGTGTTGCGAACTGAACTGCTGATCAAGCTGGAACGGGTACTGGAAGCGGTTAACGCCCGTGGCTGGAATACCGCCACGTTTGAGGTGATGAGTGGCTATCGCACACCGCATTATAACCGCTCAATCGGTAACGGTCCGAATTCCCGGCATATCTACGGCGGAGCTGCTGATATCTTTATTGATGTCCGTCCGAAAGATGACCGGATGGATGATCTTGATGGCGATGGCAAGGTGACCAAGAAGGATGCGCTGGCTCTCTATAACCTGATCGAAGAGCTGGAAGGGCGGGAAAAGCGTACCTGGATGCCGGGCGGGCTGGGCGCTTATGGCAGTACTGCATCGCACGGGCCGTTCATTCATATTGATGCCCGTGGCTTCATTGCCCGATGGGGAGTTGCGCCGCTCTGATGATCTGGTGTCTTATCCGGGGGTAAATCCAAACCGGGAGATTTTCGCGTGATGCCATCAAGTTTGTCGTCGATATCTCTGCGGGTCCTGTTACTTACGGTCACCGGACTTCTGTGTGCCGGACAGGCTGCAGCAGACAGCTCGATTGAGACTGCCCTGAACGGCCTCCGGGGATATACCCCGCAGACGGTTGAGGCGGTGACCGGATTTTATCGTACCCGCGATCTGAAACCGGTCTGGACCACAGACACCGGGCCGGATGAAAAGGCGATAGCGGTCATCGGGCGTCTGGAGAGGGCCGCGCTGGAAGGCCTGCGCCCGGAAGATTATCAGATCAGTCTGCCGGACGATGCGACAGAGGCGGCCCTTGCCAGCTTTGATGTCAATCTGTCGGCGAAGGTACTGCGGTATGTCACGGACCTGCATGCCGGTCGTGTCGGGCCGTCAAAGGCAGACCCGGAGCTGTTTGTCTTCACCCGTGATATTGATGGTGTTGCCGCGCTGAAACGGATCGCAGACAGCACCCGGCCGGCGGCAACCCTCGCGGAATTTGCCCCGTCCGGTGAATTATATATCCGGATGCGCCGCCTGCTGGCGGAACAACGGGCGCTGGCCGTATCCGGTGGCTGGCAGCCGGTTCCGGACGGCCCGACGCTGAAACCGGGTATGACGGATACACGGATCAGTGCTGTTCGGGCCCGGCTTGCGGCCTCGTTCGACAAGACACGTCCGGGAAATGCCGGGGATCTGTATGATCCTGAACTGGAAGTTGCGGTGCGGCAGTTTCAGCGGCGGCACGGGCTGACCGCCGACGGTGCGATTGGTGCGGGTACCCTGAAGGCGCTGAACGTGCCGGTTTCAAAGCGAATTGAAACCGTTCTGCTGAATATGGAGCGGTTACGCTGGATGCCGGACGAACTGGGCGAGACCCATGTGCTGGTCAATATGGCAGGGTTTGAACTGGATTATGTGGAGCAGGGGCTGGTCGCTCTGTCCATGCGGGTTGTGGTGGGCAAACCGTTCCGCATGACACCAATTTTCAGCGACACGATCCGGTATCTTGAACTCAACCCGACCTGGACCGCGACTCCGAAGATTGCCTCGAACGATATTCTGCCGAAACTGAAAAAAGACCCGGGTTATCTCGTTGCGAACGGATTCGAGGTTTTTGCGAGCTGGCAGGATGATTCCCAGCCCGTCGATCCGGCAACTGTGGACTGGATGACATTCGGGCCGGGTAAGTTTCCCTATCGGTTACGCCAGAAGCCGGGACCGCTGAACGCGCTGGGTCAGGTGAAGTTCATGTTCCCCAATGAATATGATGTCTATCTGCATGACACACCGTCACGTGATCTGTTTGCAAAAACCGTCCGTGCTTTCAGTTCCGGCTGTATCCGGCTGGAAAAGCCCATTGACCTTGCGGCCCTGTTGCTGCGCCCGAATGGTCTGGACCGGGAACGTATCGATGCGATTCTGGCGGAAGGGAAGACATCGCGCATCAACCTGAAAAACCGGGTGCCGGTTCATCTGACCTATCTGACCGCCTGGATCGGTGAGGGAGGTACGGTGCATTTCCGCGACGATATCTATGGCCGTGATGCCCGTCTTGCAAAGGCACTGAACACCAGCTTGTGAATGACCGGCCTATCGGGTAGCGCGGCTCAGCAGGGCATCCAGTGAAATTTTCCCGGCCCCCTGAATGACCAGTACGAACAGCAGAAAGACCCAGAGCAGCCGCTGGTCCCAGATAGCAGCATCCTGAATACGGTCAAAGGGTGCGCCGATGGTGGCCGGTTCCGCACCATGTCCGGTGATATCGACGAAAGTCATGACGGCGATGAAACCGATCATGCCGAGGCTGGCCAGCCGGGTGAACAGACCAATGACAATGGCGATGGGCAGAAGCACTTCTCCGACTGTTCCGGCCAGCACGATCAGCTTATAGGGAAAGAAGGCAATGGCATCGATGTCATAGCCTGCGGCTTCTGCGATGGATGGCAGCATCTGGGCATAGGCCCCGATTTCGGGAATGAAGATGCCGGGAAATCCGCTGCCGACCTTGGTCGCGGCAGAGTTCAGAAAATAGACCAGCAAGACGCTGGCAAAGGCCAGACGTGCGGCAAGCCCAACCCCCCAGCCTGCAAAAATCGCGGACAGCCGGTCAAAGGCGGCATCATGCTGTGTCTTCAGAGTATGGATCATTTCCTGTTTCCCGTTGTTATGGGTTTTGGTTGCTGTCCGCTGATTGCGGTAACAAGCCCCATTGCGAAGGCCGTCCCCAGCAGACCGGGGAGAATGGCGGCAGCCTCCTCTCCCAATGCGTCTGATGCATCGCCAAGGGTGCTGCCGGACGCCAGATCACAATAAAATTTGTAGGCACCGGGCTCTGCGCGGTGCAGATCGACCGTCAGGTCCGGGCGCAGGATAATGGCCCGTTCAGCGCCTGCGCGGGCATCCGGCGACGGGTTGGTGCCGGATGTCTGGTGTGCCTGCCAGATTGAGATCACGGGCCAGTCACTTTCCACCCATCGTGCTGACGGATGCAGGATCAGTCGCTGGTCCGCAAGCGCTGCCGGATCAATACTGGCCAGTGCATTGATCGTCAGTGGATCTGCATCCCCGGCATTGAGGCTTTCTGCCATCGCCCGTTCAAGTTTCGCCATATCCGGCAGGTAAGGCAGACTGCCGGCCGGCGGGAAGCTGGCGATGAAGTCCGGGAAAGTCTCGCCATAAGCCAGCAAGACGGGTGTCCGGGGCGGGTGCTGGCGGATATATTCTGCCGTCATGGCGCGAAAGAATTCATCACCGACCAGCGCCCTGACCACGGGAAAACCAGCTGCCAGTACGTCAATCAGACTGCTGACGTGATTGTTGCGATAGATGTTGAAACGCCGGTCAGCATGGGACTGGGCGGGGCCGGATGTAAAACCCGGTGCGGGAAGATGAGGTGCGGGTAGGGCGGCTGCAAAGGCGGCCTGTTCATCCTGCCAGGGCATGTCGTGCCTCCTTGTCAGAAGAAGATCCCGCCTGTTGCAGGATAGCTGCGGCTTTTGCTGATTCCGCCAGCAGGACATCAAGAGTCGGGATCTCATCATCCCATTCGATCAGTGTCGGGACGGTGCCACGGTCACGGATGACCCGTTCGAACAAAGCCCAGACCTGACGGTCAACGCAGCGGTCATGGCTGTCGATCAGCAGGGGAGCGCCCGTTTCATCACGATCCGTGGCATGTCCGGCAAGATGGATCTGTGAGACCCGGTCCAGCGGAAAGGCATCCAGCCAGTCGTCAGGGCTGGTCTGCTGATTGGTGCAGCTGACGACAACATTGTTGAGGTCGAGCAGCAGGTCACAGCCGGTCCGCCGGGAAATTTCTGCAAGAAAGGCCGGTTCGTCAAAATCACCGCTGGTGAAGCGGAGATAGGTCGAGGGATTTTCCAGCAACATATTGCGGCCAAGATGATCCTGAATCTCTGAGATATGGTCACAGACCAGTGTCAGCGTTTCCAGGGTATAGGGCAGCGGCAGCAGATCGTTGAAGAAAGTGCCACCATGGCCTGACCAGGCGAGATGCTCGGAGAAGCGGACGGGGTCGTAACGGTCGACAAGTTGTCTGAGCCGATCCAGATGATCCCGGTTCAGTGGCTCTGCACCGCCAATCGAGAGGCCGACACCATGCAGGGATATATCCCGATGCTGGCGGATCCGGGTCAGATAATGATGAGCCGGACCTCCGTCACACATGTAATTTTCGGGATGTATCTCAAACCAGCCAACCGGTGGCGGAGAAGCCAGAATGTCGTCGTAATGCTGTGGTTTCAGGCTGATGCCGGTCAGGTCGCTGGTTTGAACGATCATGGATCAGCCTGCAGGTACGTTTCTGATGAGAACGGCGATTATCCTTCGGGGCGCGATTATGGCGCTCCCGAAGGACAGGGGCCGTGTCAGGCTTTCAGGAGGTCGCGGCTGAGTTCGGTCAGGCTGCCTGCGCGGTCGCCCGGCAGTTCCATGGTCGTGCAGGTTCCCTTGGGCACCAGTGTCCAGGCATTGCCCTGATAATCGACCTTGGAGGTGCCTGCACAGGTAGTACCGGCACCGGCCTTGCAGTCATTCTGGCCAGCCAGTGAAACGCCGTAGCATTTCTCTTTGCCCGCAGCGAGTGCGTCGGTCGGGCTGAGAGCGGAGGTGGCGACAGCGACGGCACCGGCGAGAATGGCAGCAGTTGCGAGTTTGGAGCTCATGGAAGTTTCCTCTGTCCTGAGATTTATTGACAGAGTGATCATAACGGGCCAGCCCGGTATGGCTTCTCAACTCACAACACAAAAGCTTGAGGCTTCCGCGAGGAGTGGAAAGCAATCGAAGCGCAGATTCACGTTGTCCCGGGGTCGCCAGCGATGACTAACCCGGGACAACGGAAGATGATGTCTTATGCCGCAGCGGCTCTGACATCCGCAAACAGACGGAGGAAGTTACCGCCGAGAATTTTTGCGCTGACGGTGTCCGAATAACCGGCCTGCTTTAGCATTTCGGGCAGGCGGCCAAAGGGTTCGAAATCCGGGAAGACCTTCTTGGCAGCCCCGGCGAACTGGTCGGTGCCGATGGCGACAGAGTCTTCACCGATTGCATCAACCAGCCGGACAATCTGTTCGACATAGGCATCAAGCGTCGAAAAGCGGAAGCCGCAGGCCCAGACCCCGATAACACCACCGGTCTCTGCCACAGCGCGGGCATGCTCTGCCGAGACCATACGGGGATGCGGGTCATCAGCCATTTGCAGGCAGGTATGCGAGATCATGACCGGAGCCTTGCTGATACCGACCGTGTCACGGGTCATGGCTTCCGGGGCATGGGCAAGGTCGATGACCATCCCCAGCCGGTTCATCTCGGCCACATATTCGCGACCAAACCCGGTCAGGCCGTGATGACGTTCCGGTTCGGTCTGGATGTCGCCAAGCTCGTTGATCCGGTAATGCACGGGCTGCATGGACCGGACACCCCGGTTATAGGCGGCTTCGACCCGGCTGAGATCGCCTTCCAGATAATCGCCCCCTTCGATGGCCTTGAGTACTGCCGGGCCTTCCGGCAGGTCGCCGCTGTCGAGCAGGACACCAAGACCATCTTCCTCGATTGCGGTATCCAGCCGGTCAAGCTGCTGCCAGGTATGCTCGAACAGCTCGCCTTCATCCGGCTCACGCATGCACCGCAGCAGGCCGGTTTCATCGCGTTTGATGACCTTGTTGTCAGCAACAACGCTGGCAATAGTGAGGTCCAGCCCGGCGGTGCGCATGCCGTCGGCAAGAGGGCCGACTTCCTTGCGACCATAGACGCCGGTATGGCTGTGGATATCGATGACGGGTACTGACATCTTCTTATCTCCCCACCGCATAGCCCTGCATCCCGCGTGGGTTTGCAGCTGCTTTCAGAACCTTACCGTCACGGCGTGCGGCAACCAGCCGGCCTTCAGACCAGTCTCCGCCAACCTCGACCACATGCCCCCGGCGCTTCAGTTCATCAATTGTCGCCTGCGGGAAGCGGCCTTCAAGCACCAGCTTGCCCGGATAGGCGGCCCGGGGATGGAAGGACGAGATGAAATGTTCAGAATGGAAATTCGGGCAGTCAATGGCTTCCTGCAGGTTCATCCCGTGATCGAGATGATGCAGCAGCAGACCGATCTGCCACTGGTCCTGCTGATCGCCACCGGGGGTGCCGAATGCCATGACGCCTTCGCCATCCTGCAACATCATCGACGGGGTCAGCGTGGTGCGCGGACGTTTGCCCGGCATCAGGGCTGACGGGTGTTCGGGGTCCAGCCAGAACATCTGGGCGCGGGAGCCCAGGCACATACCGAGTTCCGGAATGGTTGGCGAGGAGTGCAGCCAGCCGGCGCTTGGCGTGGCCGAGACCATGTTACCCCAGCGGTCGATCACATCGACATGACAGGTATCGCCTTTGGTGGTGCCCAGTTTGCCGGTTGTCGGCTCGCCGGTGCCCGGTGCGACATCGGCGTTCACCCGTTCGCAGGCGGCGGCGTAATCCGGCGGTGTCCCATAGCCGGGAATCGTGCCCGGACGCAGTTCCAGTGAGGCTTTCTCGCCGATCAGGGCACGCCGGGCGTCGTTATACTCTTTCGACAGCAGCGTTTTCATCGGCACATCGACGTGATCCGGGTCGCCATAGAAGGTATCCCGGTCGGCAAAGGCCAGCTTGGCGGCCTCGACAACGGTATGGACGTAATCCGGTCCGGTCGGGTCCATTGAGGCGATATCGAAGCCTTCGAGAATGGCAAGCTGCTGCAACAAAGCAGGTCCCTGACACCAGGCATCGCCCTTGCAGATCGTGTGGCCGCGATAACTGAAGGTCAGCGGATCCTCGATCGGAGAGCGGTAGCCGGCCAGATCCGCAGCGGTGAGAACGCCGGCATGGCGTTCGCCGGAGGAATCCATCAGTTCATTGCGGTTGAAGGCCTCAATGCTTTCAGCGATGAAACCGTCATAGAAGCAGGCCCGCGCTTTGATGATCTCCTGCTCCCGCGAGCCACCCTTCGATTCACGAACCACCCGTTTCCAGGTTTCCGCCAGTTTCGGATTGCAATGCAGGGCAAAGGCTTCCGGCACCTTACCGCCGGGCAGCCAGAGTTCAGCAGATGTCGGCCATTCATCCTTGAACAGATCGACCACGGTTTCGATGGTCTTGATGACATTGGGAACCAGCGGTGTGCCGGTTTCGGCATAATAGATGGCCGGTGCAATGACCTCTTCCAGTCGCATGGTGCCGTGATCTTCCAGCATGGTCAGCCAGGCATCCGGTGCCGCCGGCACAACAGCGGCAAGAAAACCCGCGCCCGGCACCAGATCGAGGCCAAGGCTGCGGTAATGTTCAATGGTCGCGCCCTTTGGTGCAGGGCCCTGACCGCAGATCATTTTTGTGGTCCGGGTCTTCGCATCGTAGGTCAGGATCGGGGCATCGCCGAGGGGCCCGTTGAGATGTGGCTCAACCACATTCAGCACAAATCCGGCACAGACAGCAGCGTCGAACGCATTTCCGCCACGTTCCAGTATTCCCATGGCGGCTGACGAGGCGAGCCAGTGCGTTGATGTTGCAACACCGAATGTACCGATGATTTCCGGACGGGTTGTAAAGGCAGGGCCGGAGCCTTTGGGTGTAACACTGGGAGGAACGGCAGATTTGGTCATGTGTGATTTTCCGTTAAGGGCAGAGGGTTGGACAGAGGCTGTCTTTAGGTTATGTCAGTCAATCCGTTTGATCCTGAACCGGCAAGATCATTTTCCGGCATACGGTATGGGACTTACCTGTTGATGATGAAAGCCGCAATGCTGGCGGTGGCCGGACTGGCTGCCCTGACAGCGATGATACTTCCGACTGGCCCGGCACAGGCGCAGTTGTTGCCGTGCAAGGCAATCACGCTGGTTGTTCCCTGGAATCCCGGCGGGGCAACGGATGTGCTGTTTCGTATTCTGACCGAACGTTACAACCTTGCCGGCCATCTGCCTGCGCTGAAGGTCCGTAATGTCGCCGGAGAACGCGGCCTTGTTGGCGCCCGTCTGGTTGCAGAAGCCAGTCCTGATGGCTGTCTGATGCTGGCAGCGCATGATTTTGTAACACTGGAACGTCTGGCCGGGAACACGGATATCCCGGTGGATGCTTTCACGCCGGTCGCCCGTGTTGCATCAACACCACTGCTGATCGCGGTGTCCGCCAAATCCGCGATACGGTCTGCCGGGGATCTTGCAGCTTTTGCGAAACCCGCAGACGGGTCTGCCTCACCCCTGATTGCGGCGGGTCACCCCGGATCGGTCGATTATTTTGCCCTGCAGGCGCTGACCCAGATGATTGGTGTGACGCCGGAATTCCGCAGTTACCAGAGCCCGCGTAGAATGGTCCGTGCCCTCATAGATGGCGATATTACGCTGGCGGAGGTTGGTCCGGGGGCGGGTGCTGCGGCAAGAACCAGCGGGGCGTTCCGTCTGCTGGGTGTGACGTCGGCGCAACCGGTCGACGAATTTCCCGATCTGCCGACCTTCCGGTCTCAGGGCATTGATTTTGTTTACGAACTTGAGCGTGGGATTTTTGCGCCGAAAGGCACGCCGGCACCGGTCGTCGAGGCGATTGCCGGGAACATCGCAGACCTGCTGACCCGCCCCGGGATGCAGGCCATTCTGAAAGAGAAAATGACCCGCGCCACCTATCTGGGACCGGCGGAGTTCGCCGATCGTCTGGCACGGGCTGTCGAGGCGTGGAAATCGGTCAGCGAGCGCATTAATGCGGGTAAGCGTTGATAATCGGCAGCATGATGACGAACTGGTTGTGCATTTAATCACTTCGCAACTTGCGTCGTGGTGTTATCACAATCTGTCATTCAATCGGTTTCGGCTGATTTTGGGGCATTACGGGGCAGTATCGGATCAGAGATGGCGATCAAGAGCGTCTCATGGATGGATGAAAAGAAGCTCGACTGGCGTAAGGTAAGCCAGGACGAGGTTGATGAAGCCTATGCGCTGCACAAGCTGTTCGTGAATGGCAAGTCCGGTGGTAAGCGGATGAACTTCTCGATGGCTGACCTCAGCTATCTCAATCTTTCAAAATACGATCTGTCGAATTCGGAACTGACCGGCTGCCGCCTTCACGAAACAAACCTGAACGAGGCCATTCTGGTCAGTGCCAACCTGTTCTCTGCTGATTTCCGCAAGGCCAGACTGCGGGGTGCTGATCTGTCCAAGGCCGATATCCGGGGGGCCAGCCTGCGCGGGGCCGACCTGACCGGGTCGACGATGGTCGAAAGCGACCTGCGCGACGGGGTCATGCTGAAATCGGACAAGCGGGGAAATCTTCAGCGTATTTTTGAAGACTCAGATGGTGCTCAGTTGCAGAACGCCAAAATACGGCATGCAGATCTGACGGGCGCCAAGATGTCGAATGCCTTTGTCATTCAGACCGACCTGACAGACACGATCCTGAAAGGCGTGAAATTCATCAGGGCTGACCTGCGCAACGCCAATCTGACCGGATCGAATCTGGAAGGCGCTGATTTGTCGGAAGCCAATCTCGATGGCGCCGTCTTTTCCGGGGCGATCATGCTGGGGGCGGTGCTGAACGGAACGCATATGGCAGGGGCAAACCTGCTGGGAGCCATCCTTGATTACCGTGATCTGAAGAAAGCAGATATCACCAACGCCCTGCTGCCGACCCAGATGGACGGCCTTGAGGGCAAGTTGCGCGATATCCTCATCAATCACGCGAAATGGGTCGATAGTGGTGGCCGGGACGGTGAACAGGCTGATTTCAGTCGCCATGACCTGCGCGACAAGGACCTGCGACGGGTCAATCTCGGGACCGCGAAATTTGAATATTCTGTTCTTGCCGGCTGCAATTTTTCGGCGGCAATGCTGGTGATGTCGGACTTCGGGTTTGCCGATATGCGCAAGGCCGACCTGAAACAGGCGGATATGCGGGGCGCGAAATTCAGCCGCGCCAATCTCAGCGGGGCTGATCTGACCGGTGCCCGCCTCGGCCCGATGAGCATCCGGGGGACGATGGAATATGTCTGGCCGACCGATCTCAGCCTGTCGCGCCTGACCGGAAGCATTCTGCGTGGCGCCGACCTCAGCCACGTCAATTTCGAGGGCGCAAATCTCGAAGGCGCCGACCTGCGCGACGCCGACCTCAACGGCGCCAATCTCCGCGACAGCTTCTGCAAAGGCGCCGACTTCCGGGGCGCCAACGTCAAGGACATCGACATCCGCGGTGCCCAGAAGATTGATCTGGAATAGACTGGCAACGCTGTCTTGAGATGCCGTCCCGGAGACATGTGAAACGGTCTTCGTTCCAGTCCCTTCATCCTGAACTCGTTTCAGGAACCGTCTGCTTCACTTCTTCCCATGTCGCGTCCGGTGCCAACTGATGTCGCGAATTGCCAAGCGTTGCCCCTTCGGTAAATGGTCAAGTGCGCATTCTGCTCCGGGTTGCCGGGGTGGTGTGTTGTCGGGCTGACCGCAGGTCGCCGCCGGGGGGAGAGAGCAGATGAACAGTCATGCACGGGTCGTTGTCATCGGGGGCGGCGTTGTCGGGGTTTCCACCCTGTATCATCTGGCCAGAAAGGGCTGGTCGGATGTGGTTTTGCTGGAACGCAAGGAACTGACGTCCGGTTCGACCTGGCATGCGGCGGGCCTGCTGCCGCTGTTCAACATGTCCTATTCAGTCGGGCAGATTCACAAATATTCGGTCCGCTTCTACAAGGAACTGCAGGAAGAAACCGGTCAGGATGTCGGCTTCAAGACGGTTTCCAACATTCGGCTGGCGACCAACCGCGACCGGATGGATGAATATTATCAATATGCCGGCGTGGCCGAGACAATTGGCGTGAAGGTGAATTTCCTGACCCCCGATCAGGTGAAGGAAATCTGGCCCCTCTGCAATACCGAAGGAATTGTTGGTGCGATCCAGCATCCGGATGACGGCTATATTCAGCCGGCAGACCTGACACAGGCACTGGCGAAGGGCGCAAGGTCACGGGGTGCGACCATTCACCGGAACACGGCGGTCATCGCGATTGAGCGTACATCGGGCGGTGAATGGCTGGTGAAAACCGACAGGGGTGACATCACCTGCGAACATATCGTCTCTGCGACCGGCAATTTCGCCCGGCGCACGGGGGCCATGGTCGGCCTCGATATTCCGGTCATTCCGGTTGAGCATCAGTATATCGTCACCGATGCTCATCCGGATATTGTCGCCCGCAAGGAACAGGGACTGCCGGAGATGGGCGTGCTGCGCGGCTCGGACGGGGCCTGGTATATGCGCGAAGAACGGGGTGGGCTGATCTTGGGGCCTTACGAAAAAGGAGCGCCCTGCTGTTATCTCGACGGACCGGATGACAATTCGGAATATGAGCTGTTTCAGGAAGACCTGGAACGGCTGGAACCGCATATCGAGGATGCGGTCAACCGGGTCCCGGCGTTCGGCGAGGTTGGCGTCAAGCAGGTCTATAACGGTGCGATCTGCTACACACCGGATGGCAGCCCGATCATCGGTCCGGCCTGGGACAAACCAAACTTCTGGCTGAACGAAGGCCACAGTTTTGGCATTACCGCAGCCGGTGGTGCCGGATGGCAGCTGGCGGAATGGATGGTTGAGGGCGAACCGACCATCGACATGCTGGGCGTCGACCCGCGTCGCTATGGCGATTATGCGACGAAAAGCTTCCTGCGGAAAAAGAACGAGGAAGCCTACGCGAATGTCTTCACCATTCATTTCCCGGATGAGGAGCGCGAGGCCGGACGACCTTTGCGCACAGCCCCCTGCTATGACCGCCTGAAGGCGCTGGGGGCGGTGTTCGGCCAGAAATTCGGCTGGGAGCGGGCAAACTGGTTCGCGCCCGAGGGTGTGCCAAGAGAAGATGACTGGTCGTTCCGCCGCTCAAAATGGTTTGAGCATATCGGCAATGAATGCCGCAATGTGGCGGAGAATGTCGGTCTGCTGGATATGTCCGCCTTTGCGAAATGCCGGATTTCCGGTCCGGGGGCGGAAGCATTTCTGGATCGCCTGGTGGCCAACCGGCTGCCAAAGAAAATCGGCCGTGTGGGTCTCTGTCATGCTCTGAACAGCCGCGGCGGCGTGCATTCCGAGTTCACCATCATGCGGGAATCGGAAGACAGCTTCTATCTTGTTTCGGCGGGGGCGATGCAGCGGCTCGACCATGACTGGCTGCACAGGCATATGCCGGATGACGGCAGCGTGCGGTTTGATCATCTGACCAGTCAGTATGGCGTGCTGGTGATCGCCGGACCAAAAGCCCGGACCCTGATGGAGCGGGTATCCGATACGGATTTCTCAACGGAGGCTTTTCCCTGGCTGACCGGAAAGTGGATTGATGCCGGGCTGGCACCGACAATGGCGCTGCGGGTGAATTTTGTCGGGGAACTGGGCTGGGAACTGCATCACCCCATCGAATATCAGAACCATATCTTTGATGCCCTGATGACAGCCGGTGCTGACCTCGGGATCAGGCCGTTTGGCATTCGCGCCATGGACAGCATGCGGATGGAAAAGTCCTATCGTCTGGTCGGCACGGAAATGTCGATTGAATATGCGGCTTATGAAACCGGCCTCGACCGGTTCGTTCATCCTAACAAAGGTGACTTCATCGGTCGTGATGCGCTGATGCAATGGCGTGAACGCGGGTTTGAAAATGCCTTTGTGACGCTGGAGGTGCATGACGTCACGGATGCGGATGCGCTGGGGAACAATCCGATTTATCAGGACGGCAGGCTGGTCGGCCGGGCAACCAGCGGGAATTATGGTTTCCGGGTCGGCAAATCGCTTGCGCTGGCAATGGTGCGGCCGGATCTGGCGATTGAAGGGAGTCGCTTCGATATCCGTATTCTGGACAGGATGTACAAGGCAACCCTGATCGCGGAGAGCCCTTACGATCCGGAGAATATCAGACTGCGCAGCTAGACCGTTCTGTCCGGAGACCAGACCCGTATCCCGTAAACGGGCTGGAGATCAGCCGATGGTGCGGTCCACGATATTCCGCAGGCGTTTCAGTTCTTCATATTGTTCCTGAAGCTCGGCAATACGCAGGCTTTTGTCGATCATCGACTGAGCCAGCCGTGCTTCCGGCATCAGACTGCAGAGCAGCCGGAACGGAACGTCCTGATGACGTTCGGTTGCGGATGCCCGGACGAAGTCCTTCACGCGAAGGAAGCTCATTGAAACGTCTTCCGGGTGATCGATTACATCGTCATGGCTGGAAATCAGTTCACGCGCATCCTCGCAGACCTCGGCAACCAGCGTCTCGCGCAGTTTGCGAAGATGTTCTGCCTGTTTCGGGGTTTCCCGTCCAGCCTCGCTGCTGGCAATTTTCCCGACACCAAGACCACCGCCGATAATGGTTATCGCCATGGGCAGGCCCTCTGGATATTCCCTGTGACGATCACGATGCGAGACTGCCAATCTGGTGGCGCAGCTGGTCACAGGTCTGGGTGATTGACCGTTCGACCGCTTCCATGAACCAGTCCGGCAACATGGTGCAGGTTGCATCCAGTGTTCCGCGGTTACTGGCAACAATCGCCCGGAGACTGTCTGAGGGTTCGGTCAGCCGGTCCAGAACGAGGAACGAATAAATAGCGTCATCAAGATAGCCGATAATGCCGAATTCATTTTCCGGGATCAGATCGAAAGGCATGATCAGGTAATTGAAGGCCGAGGCGGCCAGAAGTCTGTCTTCCGGCAGGTTGGTGGCATCCTCAACATAGTCGCCAAGCGGCCCGATCAGTTCGGTCAGGGCAATGATCAGAGACCGGATTTCACGGGCGTCTTCATCCGAAAGGGTTTCAAAGACGCGCCTGACAATCCCCGGATCAAAATCCTGATCTGCGAGTTCCTTAATATGCCTTACGCAGATGGCTGCGCTCTGTCTTAAAATATCAATCATGGCCAGGTCCTTCACTTTTCCGCCTCGTAAGCGGTAAGTCGTTCTTCGTATTTTGCGGATAGGCGTTCCATGTCGGCCACGAGGGCTGACCATGTCTTGTCGAGATGTTCTTCAAGCCTCTGCATCTCGGCTTTGCGTTCATCAATTGCAGCATCAATTTCAGCTCTCAGACGTGCAACGACTTCGGCACCGCTGTCGCCGATTCGCCCTGCAACACGCAGGGAGCGGTCATTCATCAGTTCTGACAGCATCTGCTGCAGATCAGGAATACCACTGCGTTCGGTAAAGGCAGGTTTGTCGAGCAGCACGCCTTTCAGATAGCGTGCATAGGAAACCATGAAAACCTGAGGCTTGAGGCCGATGGAGTCATCAATTTGCTGAAGAATGAAACCCAGAAGATCCTGAATGATGGTTTCGTAGGCTTCACGATGTGACAGTACCAGACTGAGCCGGGATGCCGGGTCGAAACCATCGGATTCTTTCAGCAACTCCAGAAAATCCAGCTCTGAGCGGCGCAGATGGCCAACGCCGGGGTCATGTACCAGCATCAGATGGTCAGCTTTCGGCAGCAACTCTGCCAGTGCCTCGGGCAATTCATTCACACCGTTTTCGGGCAGGTGATAACTGGTGTAGCAGATGCCTTTGATTTCCATGCTGACAACATCGTCATCCAGCCCGGACTCCTTGAAAGATCCGGTCCCTGAGGCATCGGTCAGGGCGTTCAGCAACGCACCTTTCCCGGCGCGCCGGTGACCGGCAACAAGGATATTCATCACCGCATCATCCGGGTTCGCAATTTCTGCGAACTGATCAACCAGATGCGGTTGCGATATATAAGTTTTCAGCCGCGCAACAGCGACTTCAGAGAAGACATCTTCCACCCGTTTCCCTCCAGCGTCCGCGACCTTATCAGCAAAGCGCGGTTGCATACAATCACCAGCCGTCATCGGGGGCTAATTGTCGGCAATCAATGATGAATTCAGGTGAAGGATGATCAGGAACCGATATGCAGGGGCGAGACAATTCCACGCAGGGCAGCAATCACGCTCAGCGGTGTCAGCTTGCCGGTTGCAGGATTTTCCGGTGACGGTACACCCTCGATCTTCATGGTGAAGCGGGTTGAATCGGCATCGACGGTGATGGTGTGGGTGTTCCGGTCGACCGTGGGATCTGCATACAGTCGGATGGTTGTCTTGTCGGGGCCAATGCCGGCGAGGCTGAGAGCGACCGCAACATTGACGTTTGCCGGGAACCCGCGAACAGCTTCACGCGCTGACCCTTCAAAGATCACTGTCGGCTCCTTGATTGCGTCCAGGTCGATCTTGTTCTGTTCGATGTAGGGAGCGCCTTTCAGGCCACGGGGCGGTTTACGGGTCTCCATTGTGACAGAGAAAACTTCACCTTCGGAGGCACCGCGCACGGCGTCCAGCCCCAGCAGCGCGCCGCTCGGGACGTGAATACGCCCGCCGGTTTTCTTTGCCAGTTCAACCAGTTCCATATGATCAAGCAGGGCGCCGACGCTGAGTGGCATGAAGATTTTCCCGGCTTCCAGTGCAGGTCGGCCGATTTCCGGGAACAGACGTGCGGGCACGGATTCGACGATGATATCGGCCTTGTCTGCCAGCCCGGCGAGATCGGTTACTTCAGGTGGCGTTGTGAAATCAGCGACCCGTTCAGCGGCCCGTTTCGGGTCGCTGGCGGCAACGGCGACCAGCCGGCAACCGGGAATACCACCCTGATCCAGTACCCGGGCAACTTTCATCCCGATTGCGCCCAGGCCGCCAATTGCGACCGTCATCTCGCCTGTCTGTGTCATGCTGCTCTTTGTCCTGCCGTTTGATTCACCGTGCAATTTGGCTAACCTGTTCCACCTGTGCAACAGAAGTCTTGAGGAAATCAAGGACCAGCCCGCACATAAATCATGTCCATCCGACTTGGGAAGGCCGGGTGGATGATAAAAAAATCTGGGAGACTACAATGTTACGTAAAACACTTATTGCGGCGACAGCTGCACTGACTCTCACCGGCCTTGGCGCGACGACAGCCGGGGCTGCTGACCTGTCCTGCGGTACGGCCAAACTGATTGTACCCTGGGGTGCAGGTGGCGGTACCGACATCATTTTCCGCATTTTTGTGGAAGAAGTGAACAAGGATGGAAAGTCACCGCAGCTTCAGGTCGTCAATGCCCCCGGTCAGGGCGGCAACAAGGGCGCGAAGGAAGCCCGGAAAGCAAATCCCGATGGCTGCACGCTGTTCGCCATTCATCAGAGCGCAATTACAAGTTTCTTCACCGGTCGTGTTGATTTCACCTGGGACGCATTTGAGTCGATTTCGCTGCTGACACGGACACCGGCCATTATCGGTGCGTCGAAGAATGTGCCTTATGATGACATCGGTGGCCTCGTTACAGCGGCGAAAGCTGCGCCGGGAACGATTCTTGCCGGTGGCACACTGGGGTCGACCAGCCATTTTGTCTTCCTGCTGCTGGAAGATGCGACGGGCGCCAAGTTCAAGCATGTCTCCTATGACGGCACGCGTGAGCGGATGACGGCCCTGCTGGCTGACAATATCAAACTCGGCGAGATCAACCTTGCCTCGGCAAAGAAGTATATCCAGACAAGTGAACTGAAGGCGCTGGGTATCACGACGGAAGAACGTAATGCTGAAATCCCCGGTGTGAAGACGCTGAAGGAACAGGGTTATGATCTGGTCTATGGCACCGACCGTGGCGTCATGGCACCGAAAGGCACCCCGGCAGACGTTATTGCCATGTGGGGCGAACGATTTGTTACGGCCTGCAAAAGCCCGGCCATCAAGAAGCAGATGGAAGCCAAAGGTTCGCTGACCTTCTGCACAACCCCGGACGAGACGGCAAAATACTGGCAGGATACCTACACAAAGTGGGAAAAACTGGCGATCAACGTCGGCCTGTACAAGAAATAAGCTGATGACTCGCCGCCCCGGTAACTGACCGGGGCGGCGTTTGCTTTGAGGGAGGCGGTTTTGTCGCCCGGACCCGGGTTATCTGTGTCTGGTGGATAAAACTGAAAACTCAGCTTTCGTGACCACTACGTCCAGGGGGGATGCGCCATGGCCGGTCTTAACCGTGATGCGCTGACGGCAATCGTTCTGCTGATTGTCGAAGCTGTTTTTCTGCAACAGACGTTCCAGATTCGTGAAATGTCGTTTGCAACAATGGGCGCTGATGTCTGGCCCAAGGCAATCCTGATACCGCTGATACTCTGTACGCTCGGCTATCTCGCGCAGTCATTGCGACGTGGTCCTGATGTTGCGGCAGAGGGTGAAGCGGACGGGGATGCTGCCGTTTCAGGCCACTGGCTTTACCGTTATCGCAACGTGTTCTTCTGCTATGGCCTGTTCCTCGCTTTCCTGCTGACGCTGGATTTCTTCGGGATGCTGATCGGCGGGGTGCTGTTCGTGTTCCTGGCCCTGACCGTGATGGGCGGGGCATCACCCCGTGCGCTGGCACTGCATGCCTTCATTGCCCTGCTGTCTGTCGGGACAATGTGGTCGATCTTCACTTTCGCACTTCGGGTGATCCTGCCCGAAGGTGTGATCCTTTCGACCTGGTAGGGGAGACGCATCATGTGGATTGAAAACGTACTTGGTGCTGCTGACGCAGTCTTCCAGATCAAGAATATACTGCTGATGACCGTCGGTGTGCTGGCCGGCCTTATCGCCGGTGCCATTCCCGGCTTCACCATTACCATGGCGGTGGTACTCACCCTGCCTTTCACCTTTGCGCTCTCACCGATTGAGGGCCTGTCGACCATGATCGGGGTTTTCGTCGGTGGTCTTTCCGGCGGCCTGATGTCCGGTGTGCTGACGGGTATTCCCGGCACACCATCCTCTGTTGCGACGACCTTCGATGGCTTCCCGATGGCCCGAAACGGCCGTCCGGGGCTGGCGCTGGGAATCGGTGTCTGGTCGTCATTTGCGGGGGGAATCATTTCCGCCATCATGCTGATGTCGCTGGCACCGCAACTGGCAAAGATCGGGCTGGAATTCGGACCTAACGATTATGTGTCGCTGGTCCTGTTTGCCCTGACCATCACGGCATCGCTGGCTGGCGAACAGTTGCTGAAGGGCATGATTGCCGGACTGGTGGGCCTGTTGCTGGCAACCATAGGCGAGGATTCGGTCAATGGCATCGAGCGGCTGAGTTTCGGTATGGAATTTCTGGAAAGCGGCTTTGCTTTCCTGCCGGTGCTGGTTGGCCTGTTCGCCTTCAGTCAGCTGATGACGGATGTTGCCGACAGGGAGGGAGCCCGTGGCCGCCTGATGGATGCCGGTGCAAAGTCGGTACGGGTTGAACATCTCGCAGCGGTCAAGGCGATCGTGAAAGACTGGGCGCATCTGATCCGTTCATCCCTGATTGGTGCCTTCACAGGTATTCTGCCTGCAGCAGGTGGCTCGATTTCCAATATTCTTGCCTATGATCAGGCAAAGAAGGCGGACAAGAACCCGGAGAAATTCGGCACCGGCGTTCCGGCCGGTATCATCGCGTCAGAAAGTGCAAATAACGCCACGGCGGGCGGTGCGCTGATCACCATGATGGCACTGGGTATTCCCGGAGATATCGTCACCGCGGTGATGCTCGGTGCCCTGCTGATCCATGACGTTGTGCCGAGCCCGAGCTTTATCGGCGATCAGCCGAAGCTGGCTTATGGTATCTTTATCGCCTTCTTCTTCGCCAATTTCCTGATGCTGGCAGTGCAGTCAGTGGCCCTGCGCGGCTTCCTGCTGGTGACGAAGGCCCGGATGTACGCACTGGCCTCGGTCATCCTCTGCTTCTGCGCGATCGGGGTGTTCGCACTGCATAACTCGACCTTTGATATCTGGACATTGTTCATCTTCGGTATCCTCGGCTATGTCATGCGCCTGCTGGGTTTCCCGCTGGCACCGATGATTCTGGGTGTGGTGCTGGGACCGATTGCCGAGGTCTGGCTGAATCGTGCGGTCTCGTCGGATGCTGACCCGACGCTTTATTTCACCCGCCCGTGGTCGCTGTTCTTTATCCTCATTGCCTGTTTCTCCATCGCCTTCCCCTGGTATCAGAAGGCGAAACAGGCCGGTCACAGCTGGGCTAATATCTTCATTCCCGCTTTGTGTGCGGTATTGTCGATACCACTGTTCATGATGGAGGGAACGGTCCGCCCGATTGTCGGCGGCGGCCTGATCCTTGTGGCGATCTGGATTTTTGTGAAACAGCGCAGGGTGGCGGCCTGACCATATCGTCAGGTCCCGCAGGACAAGAAAGGGAATCTCCGCCTTACTGCTGGCTCTGCTGCAGTTCCCGGATGCGCTGTTCGGCGATTTCAGCCTTGGCCGTTTCGCCCAGGACGCGCCACGCCCGGGCGAGGCGTTGCCATCCGGCCAGATCGTCGGGTTCTTCTTTGAGGCGGGCTTCAAGACCGTCGACCATGGAGCGGATCATTTCCAGCCGCTCTTCCGGCGTCATTTCCTGCGCGGCTTCCATCTGTTCGCGGGTGGGTCCACCGGTGGCCGGTGCGGTCATGTCGTCCGGCAGCGTTGCATCACTGTTCGCGGCCAGCTGGCGCATCTGGTCTTCCAGAAAGGGCAGCCATTCAGCACCCGGCGGCGCCTTGCGGGCAAGGGCAGCCCAGCGCGCCATGCCTTCTGTCACCATGCCTTTCTGGACCGACGACAGGCCGACATAATAGACAGCGGCAGGATGGTCAGGGCTTTTCTCAAGCACCTGCAGGAACAGCTGCAAGGCCTCTTCCGTCACCTCACCATTATGGATGATCATCAGGGTTTCGCCGAAATCGGTCATCAGCCCGACATTGTCCGGCGATAATTCACGGGCACGACGGAAGGCAGGAACAGATTCGGCATGGCGCTTCATGGCCGTCAGGGAACGGGCCAGCAAGGTCCAGCCTTCTGCGCTTTCAGGATCTTCGAGCAGCCGCTGGCGGAGCTGTTCTATGGCGTCTTTAAACTCCAGGGAAGATCCGGCCCCCGCCGCCTTGGCAGCGGCTTCCCGTCGCTCGGTGAGTGGCTGGGCTGGCAGATCGGGATTGCCGAGGGGCAGATAGACTGCCACCGCCCCGATGGGTAAAATCAGGGCAATCAGGATCGCCCCGGCCAGTGCCGGACGGCGGGCGGTGGTGCTGATGGCGTTGCGTTCAGCATCAGCGGCCAGAATCCGTCGTTTGATTTCAGTACGGGCGGCTTCCGCCTGTTCTGCGTCGATGACGCCGCGTGCGAGATCGCGCTCAACCTCGTCCAGCTGGTCACGATAGATCGCCAGATCATAGTCGGCGCGGTCCATGCTGCGGCGGGTCGGGCGCAGCAGCGGCCAGAGAATGATGGCGATGACGGCCAGTGTCATCAGGGCGGCATATAACCAAAGCATGGGCTAATCCCGCTCCTTTCTGTCGCTGTCAAGCGCCCGCAGCACGCGGGCTTCCTCGTCTGCTGTCAGGGCGGGCGGGGCAGAAGACAGGGGTGTTTTGCGCCGGACCCGGACCAGCAGAATGCCGCCGGCGATCAGGAAAATCACAACCGGCCCGGCCCAGAGCACCAGCGTATTGGCCTGAACGGGTGGCTTCAGCAGCACATAATCACCGTAACGGGCAACGATGAAATCAAGCGCCTGATCGTTGCTGTCCCCGGCGACAAGACGTTCCCTCACCAGCACCCGCAGATCGCGGGCCAGATCAGCGTTCGAGTCATCAATGGACTGGTTCTGACAGACCAGACAGCGAAGCTCTTTCGAGACCTCCCGAGCGCGGGCTTCCAGTGCAGGATCATCCAGAACCTCGTCCGGCATGACAGCAAGGGCAGGAGAGGCCATCAGCAGGGCCAATGCGATCAGCAGCCAGCGGTTCATTTCTGCAATGCCTCAATAGCGGGCAGGATTGATTTCCGGACATGTTCTTCGGTCAGGGGGCCGACATGCTTGAAGCGGATCACGCCGTTACGGTCGATCACAAAGGTTTCGGGCACACCATAGACTCCGAAATCAATGCCGACCCGTCCGGTCTGGTCGGCCCCGATGCGGTCATACGGGTCTCCCAGTTCTGCCAGCCAGCGACGGGCATCTGCGGGCTTGTCCTTGTAGTTCAGGCCTGTGACCTGAATATCGTCGCGCTTTGCCAGTTCCGTCACCAGCGGGTGTTCTGCCCGGCAGGGCACACACCATGAGGCAAAGACGTTGACGACTGTTACCTGACCGGCAAAGTCAGCGGAAGCGAGGCCGGGCCTGTCATGCCCCTCAATCGGACCAAGGGAAAATTCAGGGGCGGGCTGATCGATCAGGGCCGAGGGGACGACAGAGGCGTCCTTGCCCAGTTGCAGATAAAAGGCCGCGCCAAGGCCAGCCATGATCAGGGCCGGGATGAAATACAGAAATTTACGCATTATTCCGCCGGGGCCGGAGTTGGTGACGGTGTGTTGCGCCGGCGTTGTGGAGCACCGATCCGCAGGCGACGGTCAGACAGCGAGACCAGACCACCGGCAACCATGATCAGGCAACCCGCCCATATCCAGGGCACCAGCGGATTGAAGTAAATCCGTGTGACCCATTTTCCCTGAGGCGTTGCATCACCGATGACCGCATAGAGATCACCAAGGAAGGTGGTGCGGATGGCGGCTTCCGTCGTCTCGTTCTGCTCGACGGGGAAGAAGCGTTTTTCCGGCTCCAGTACATCATAGACCTTGCCGTCATGACGCACCGTAAAGGCGGCCCGGCGATACTGATAGTTTGGCCCCTGTCCTTCGGAAACGCCGTCCAGTGTGAAGCTGTAGCCTGCGACATCGACGGTTTCGCCGACAGCCATCGCCTGAATTTTCTCAACCGTCCAGGCGGATGATCCGGTGACACCGGCAACCAGAATGGCAACACCGGCATGGCCAAGCAGCAGCCCCCAGGCGGACCGGGGCAGGCCCGCTGCCCGGCGAAGACTGGCGCCGAATGGGATGCGGAAAAGTCTGGTTCGTTCTGAGAACTCGACCAGCGTTCCGACAAACAGCCATGCGGCCAGGGCAATACCCAGCAGCGCCAGCGGCGGCCCGTCAGATTGCGCCCACCAGGCGAGGACAATGGCGAAGCCCACGGCAATGCCGGCGACTTTCAGGCGCGACAGAACCCCGGCCAGATCGCCCCGTTTCCAGCCCATCAGAGGCCCTGCGGCCATGGCGATGAGCAGGGGAATCATCAGCGGAACAAAGGTGGCGTTGAAGAAGGGCGGGCCGACGGAAACCTTGTCGCCGCTGACCACTTCCAGAAACAGCGGATAGAGTGTCCCCAGCAGCACCGTCGCCAGAGCGGTGGACAGCAGCAGATTGTTCAGCACCAGCGCCCCCTCGCGACTGACCGGCGCAAACAGACCGCCACTTTTCATGGCGGGGGCGCGGATGGCGAACAGGGTCAGTGATCCGCCGATGACGGTCAGCAGGAACAGCAAGATATAAAGTCCCCGTGCCGGATCGGTGGCGAAGGCATGAACCGAGGTCAGCACCCCGGAGCGGACGAGGAATGTCCCCAGCAGGCTGAAGGAAAAGGCGATGATCGCCAGCAGCACAGTCCAGGTTTTCAGCGCGTCACGCTTTTCGACCACAATTGCGGAATGCAGCAGGGCAGTTGCCGCCAGCCAGGGCATGAAGGAGGCATTTTCCACCGGATCCCAGAACCACCAGCCACCCCAGCCGAGTTCGTAATAGGCCCACCAACTGCCAAGCGCGATACCGAGGGTCAGCGATGACCATGCAGCCAGTGTCCAGGGCCGGACCCAGCGTGCCCAGGCGGCATCCACCTTGCCCTCAATCAGGGCGGCAATGGCGAAACAGAAGGTCACGGACAGGCCGACATAGCCGAGATAGAGCATCGGCGGATGAAAGGCGAGGCCCGGATCCTGCAACAGCGGGTTCAGCCCCTGACCATCCAGCGGGGCCGGGTCAAGCCGGTCAAACGGGTTCGAGGTCAGCAGGATGAATAACAGAAATCCGAAGGCAATCCCCCCCTGTACGCCCAGCACCCTTGCCCGCAGGCCGGGCGGCAGATTATCCCCCAGTACGGCAACCGCCGCACCGAACAGGGACAGCATCAGTACCCAGAGCAGCATCGAGCCTTCATGATTGCCCCAGACTCCGGCAACCTTGTAGAGCATCGGTTTCAGGCTGTGCGAATTGGCGGCGACATTGGCGACCGAAAAGTCGGAGACGACAAAGGCCCAGGTGAGGGCGGCAAAGGCGATAGCCGACAGGCCAAACAGGGCAATGGCGGCAGGGCGGGCCGCAACCATCCAGGCCGCATTGCCACGCTGGGCACCGATCAGACCGGACCCGGTCATGACCACGGAGACAACCAGCGACAGTGCCAGGGCGAAATTACCAAGTTCAGGGATCATTTCGGCGCTTCCTCCGCATGTTTCCACTGCCCGGAGGCTTTCAGCGCATCAGCGACTTCTTTCGGCATGTAATTTTCATCATGCTTGGCCAGCACTTCGGTGGCGATGAAGCGACCATCGGCGCCAAGGCTGCCTTCGACTACCACACCCTGACCTTCCCGGAACAGATCAGGCAACATGCCGGTATAGGATACGGGGACGGTGCTGTTCAGATCGGTGACCGTGAAGGAGACGGTGGCATCGTTCTTGAGGACGCTGCCTTCAGCCACCAGCCCGCCGATCCGCATCATGCGGCCCGGCCCGATATCCGGCTTTTCGGCCAGTTCAGTGGGGCTGTAGAAGAAGACGATATTATCTTCAAAGGCGGTCAGGACGAGGGCCGTTGCCGCGCCGAGGCAAAGCAGGGCCAGCCCGATGATATAGAGGCGGCGGCGTTTAGGTTTCACGCGCCACCCCGTTTCCGTCGACGGCGGGGGGAGTCATCCTGAAGTGATTTCAGTTCGGCTTCCTGACGCCGCATGCCGATCCAGGAGGACAGGGTAAAGCCACCGAGAATAACCAGTGTGACCAGATAGCTGGGCCAGACGAATCCGCCATAACCACCCATATCGAGAAATTCGCTCATCTCTTCCCCTCCCTTATTCCGCCGGGCCGGCAGCAAATTCGCCATCAGCGGCCCGGTTCATCCGCATGACCCGGATTTTCCGTTCTGCGATTTCACCGCGCATACGTAAGATCAAAAGCGTCAAATATAAGGCAAGAAAGCCAGCGGCCATCAATAACAAGGGCGTCAGCATGGATGAATGGATCGCCGGACCGTCCAGCCGGACCACGCTGGCCGGCTGATGCAGGGTGTTCCACCAGTCCACGGAAAACTTGATGACCGGCACATTGACCAGCCCGACAAGCGCCAGAACGGCGGCTGACTTTGCCCCGCGCTCCATGTCGTCAAAGGCATTCGACAGCGCGATATGGCCGAGAAACAGGAACAGCAGCAGCAACATCGAGGTCAGGCGCGCATCCCAGACCCACCAGGTTCCCCACATCGGCTTGCCCCACAGCGACCCGGTCAGCAGACAGATCAGCGTAAAAGCCGCCCCGACAGGTGCTGATGCACGGGCTGCAATATCTGCCAGCGGATGTTTCCAGATCAGGGCGACGGCGCTGGCGATGGCCAGTCCGGTATAGACCCCGAGCCCCATCCAGGCGGAGGGTACATGTACAAACATGATCCGCACGGTTTCTCCCTGCTGATAGTCGGCAGGCGAGACAAACAGCGCAAAATACAGCCCGCTGCCGATCAGCAACAATGTGGAGAGAACAAACCACGGCAGCAACGCATTGGCGATGCGCAGAAAACGGGTTGGGTTGGCAAAGCGATGCATGGCGATCCGAGGGTCAGGTCATCGTTATCCGGTATCTAGCCCAGATATAGGGTCTTATCCAGAAAGGTCATTGATTTGGGACAAGAACGTAAACGATTCATGCAGATATCATTAATCCCAGAAATTGGACGAAAAATCAGATCAATTATTAAAAATTGCATAGATTTAATTATTCAGTTTAAACTATATCAGATTGATTATTAAGGGATAAATGTGATGACATTGTACATTCTGAAGCCCATTTTTTGGAACAGCAACAATTATAAAACTCCATCGGGCGCAAAGGCATACGGGGGGTATCCAAAAGAAACGGGGTATGGCCATGAAGAATGGAATAATTCATCTAAAATGATTTATAAGAAAAATGGTAATAATTATCGAGTTTTCCATGCCCATATGCGTAATGACTTTATATTCAATAATCTAAGTAGGAGAAAATTTATAATAATGTATGCTTCCTATCAAAGTGTCCAATACATGGTAGGTATTGCAGCAAATTCAATACATATTCAGGACAAATTAAATGAAAGAGAAAAAATAGTTAAAGATCTATCTATAGATAACTTTTCAAAAGATGCGTGGGGTGTGCAGACAACAAAATCTGCATTTAATCATAAAGAGAAAGATTTTATAAAAAGATGGAAATCAGAATTACTTATGTTGCCGAACTGGATGTGCGTAGATGAGTTATTTTTGTGGTTTGAAGAGCCTGTGCCAATATACTCGGATAAAATTACCGGGAAATCAAAATTCCTGACAATGTATAGTAGGCATACTGTGGTGAGCCCCAAAATTGTAAGAAAAATATTACTGTCTGTTCCATTGGATAAAAGATGCAAAAATTGGGATCGAATATTTAATTCTATTGGAGATTTCTCTGAAGATTCGCAATCTGATATTGATGATATTGAATCAAATGAAAATCTAGGTCCAGCGACTAAGATGGCCCTTATCGAGGCTCGCAGGGGCCAAGGAAAATTTAGACAGAATCTTGATAATCGATGGGATGGCCGATGTGCAGTAACGAAATGTACAATTCGGGAGGTGCTGAGAGCGTCGCATATCAAGCCATGGAAAGAGTCTTTGAATAAAGAAAAACTTGATTCCTGCAATGGGTTGCTACTATCAGCTAACTTGGACGCATTATTTGATAAAGGTCTTATATCTTTCGGCAATGATGGGGAAATGCTTGTATCAAAATTGATAGATAAAAAAAATATTCAATTACTTGGGGTGCCGAAGTCTATTTGTAAGAAGTTAAATGAGGGGGAAAAGAAATATCTAACATATCATCGATCTGAGATTTTTTTAGATGATATTGTTTTTTAAGAACTATCTACCCTAGCGCCTGCCGGACCCCGGCTGTTGCGGCCAGTGGGCAGAGTGGCAGGGCGGCCAGCAGCATGGCGCCGAGGATGGCCAGATGCGGGTAGATGTCGAGGCCGAGGCGGGCCGCATCGAGGGCACCGGCGGCGAAGATCAGGGTCGGGATATAGAGCGGCAGAATAAGCAGGGACAGAAGCACGCCACCGCGCCGGGCCCCGAGCGTCAGCGCCGCGCCGATAGCGCCGATCAGGCTGAGCAGCGGGGTCGCCAGCAGCATGGTCAGCAGCAGGGCGGGCAGCAGGTCCGGCGGCAGATTGAAGAACAGGCTGAGCAGTGGCGCTGCCAGCATCAGCGGCAGGCCGGTGGTCAGCCAGTGGGCGATGATCTTGGCGGTGACAACCAGACCGAGCGGAACCGGTCCGGTGGCCAGCAGTTCAAGTGATCCGTCTTCGTAATCTGTCTGAAACAGCCGGTCGAGTGACAGCAAAGCCGCCAGCAGGGCAACGGCCAGAATGACTCCCGGTCCGATCCGGGCCAGCAGGTTGGGTTCTGACCCGACCCCGAAAGGAAACAGCAGGGCGGCGATGACAAAGAAGGCGATGACCAGCAGGCTGTCGGAGCGTTCCCGAAACGCCAGCGCCAGATCACGGCGGATCAGGGCAATCAAGTGGATCATCCGGCATCCCCCGCAGGCTGGTTCTGTCCGAGGGTCAGGCTGGCAGCCTGTTCCAGCTTCAGCGGAATATGACTGGAGGCGACGACCATGCCGCCGCCGGCCCGATGGGCGGCCATCACGGACTCCAGTCTGTCCGTCGCATGGCGGTCGAGGGCGGTTGAGGGTTCGTCGAGCAGCCAGATCCGGGACTGACTGACCAGCAACCGGGCAAGGTTCGTGCGTCGCCGCTGGCCGGCTGACAGAAACCGGCCGGGCGTGTCGGCCAGATCGGCCAGGCCGAAAGCGTCGAGGGCGTCATCCAGCCGGTCCGACCCGGCAAGTCTGGCCCAGAAGCTGAGATTCTCCCGCACGGTCATCACCGGTTTGACCGGGTCATGATGGCCGACAAAGGCCAGCGACGCCCGCCAGTTGTCCGGATCTTCGGTGACGGCGGTACCCTCCAGCCGCAACACTCCTTCTGCCGGTGTCAGCAACCCGGCCATGATGCGGAGCAGGCTGGATTTTCCGCTGCCATTGGCCCCGGTCAGCAGCAGCGCCTCACCGGCGCCGACAGTAAAGTCGAGGTCGGAGAAGACCAGACGTCCGCCACGCTGGCAGGTAAGGGCATGACCGGAAAAGCTCATGTCTGTGAGTATCGCATGGATAAGGTCGCCTGGTCTGCGTGAATTTCGGTAAACGGGAATGCGGTTGTCCTTTGAGACGACGCGACGCGCCTCTTCAGGATGAGGTTACAGACCCCCCTCGTCCTGAGGAGCGGCAAAGCCGCGTCCCGAAGGACCGCAATTGCATTCAGCCCTATTTCGGCGGCAGGCGGAGTGAGCCGTCGAGGCGGATGGTTTCACCGTTCAGCATGCGATTGCGGATCATCTCCATGATCAGCGAGGCATATTCATCCGTGGTGCCCAGTCGTGAGGGGAAAGGAACGGATGCGCCGAGGGCGTCCTGCACTTCCTGGGGCAGGTCGAACATCATCGGCGTGGCGAACAGGCCGGGGGCAATGGTCATCACCCTGATGCCGGTGCGGGCCAGATCGCGGGCCATTGGCAGGGTCATGCCGGCCAGTGCTGCCTTGGAGGCGGCATAGGCGGTCTGGCCCATCTGGCCATCATAGGCTGCAACGGATGAGGTGAAGGAGATGAAACCACGCTCTCCGTCTTCCATCGGTTCAAGTTCGGCCATGCGGGCAGCGGCAAGGCGGGCGACATTGTAGGAACCGATGAGATTGACTTCGATTACCTTCGAGAACTTTTCGATGGCATAGGCACCCTTGCGGCCGACGGTCAGACCGGGGATGTTGATGCCCGCCACATTGACGCAGATTCTGGCCTCGCCATGCGCTGCTGCGGCTTTGTCCAGTGCGGCGGTGACGCTGTCTTCACTGGTCACGTCGCAATTGCAGTAGACACCGCCAATCGCAGCGGCGTGGGCTTCGCCCTTTTCTGCATTCACATCGAGCAGGGCGACTTTCGCGCCATTGTCGGACAACACTTTTGCCATGCCGGCTCCAAGGCCGGAAGCACCACCGGTTACAACCGCTGCAATACCCTTGACGTCCATCTGAAACTCCCGAGATCTGCGATAAAAATTCAGTCTTTTGCTCTATATCAGAGGGTGTGGGGGATTGCCATGTTTCGGCGTCCGCTCCATATAGCGGGCATGAGCAGTGATCAGGTTGATCTCGACAAGTTGCAGGCAGACGCAGAGATCGTCGAGGACAGCTTCTGGCAGAAGCTGCGACGAAATCTCGGGCGTGTGCCTTTTACAGATGATGCGATTGCAGCCTATTACTGTGCCATGGATCCGGCGACGCCGACCAAGGCCAAGGCAATCATCTTCGGTGCGCTTGTCTATTTCATCACGCCAACAGATGTGATCCCCGATATCCTGATTCCCGGTTTTACGGATGATGCGGCCATTCTGGCGGCGGCGCTGGGGATGGTGCGGGGGCATATGACGGATGCGCATTACCGCAAGGCCCGGGCCTTTCTGATGCAGCCCGCAGAAGATACGAACGGAGAGACTGTATGAGATCGATACCCTTGCCGGCACTGGCCTTTGGCATTGCCGGACTGATTCCGTTCTGGCTTTGCGCAGGTGGCGTCTGGATGCCGGAACTGCGACCGGGGGCCTATCACGCCTATGATGCGGCTTTTGCGCTTATTGCCTATGGCGCGGTAATTCTGACATTCTTGGGCGCCATGCACTGGGGTGTCATCCTGCGCGGCAAGCAGGCGGAGACCGGTGAAGAAGCGACATGGGCGCGGCTGGGATTCAGTATCGCGCCCTCCATTGTTGGCTGGGTCGCGACCCTGATGAACCCGGTCTACGGATTGCTGATGCTGATTATCGGCCATGGCATTGTGGCGCTGGCTGATCTCCAGACTGTACGGCGGGGTGAATTCCCACTGTGGTACGGGACCCTGCGAAAATACCTGTCGATTCTGGCGATACTTGCGATGACCACCGGCCTGATGGGCCTGCCAGCCTGACGTACAGGCCGGTACCGTCCCCCTGAACCGGGTTCAGAAGGATGGTAAAGCCGCAGGTTTCAGCGTGTGGCGGGAGAAAGGTCGGGGGCGCGTTGTTCGCGAATGGGCAGATGTACGACCATCGCGAACAGACCGAGAGCGACACTCATCCACCAGACCATATCGTAGGAACCGGTGGTGTCGTACAGCCGGCCACCCAGCCAGACGCCAAGGAACGAACCGATCTGGTGACTGAAGAACACAAAGCCGAACAGAGTTCCCATATAGCGGGTCCCGAACATCACGGCGACCAGACCGGATGTCAGGGGTACGGTGGACAGCCAGAGCAGCCCCATACTTGCAGCAAAGGTCAGCACGACAGCATCGGTTTTCGGGGCCAGCACGAACAGGGCGATCACAATCGACCGGCCGAGATAGATGCCGCTCAGCAGCCATCGTTTTGAATATTTACCGCCAAGGGCGCCGGCAGTCAGTGAACCGACCACATTGAACAGCCCAACCAGTGCGATGGCCCAGGCACCGATTCCGGCAGTGGCATGGTTGTCATCAAGATAGGCAGGCAGGTGAACCGTGATGAAGGCAACCTGAAAGCCGCAGACAAAAAAGCCGGAGATCAGCCACAGATAGCTGCCGTGGCCGAATGCCTGTTTCAGGGCGCTGGAGAATGTCATCTCCGGCTCGGTTGAGACGGGGGTGTTATCGTCAGTGCTGAGGGCAGTTGCCAGAAACGGAACCAGCAACATGCAGGATCCGAGCATGACAAGTGCTGTCTCCCAGCCATAACCGGCAATGAAAGCCTGTCCCATCGGGGCGAAGATGAACTGGCCGATTGACCCGGCTGCGGTTCCGGCCCCCAGTGCCAGCGAACGCTTTTCCTCTGGCACCAGACGGGTGAAGGAGGCGATGACGATGGTAAAGGACGCACCGGCCAGTCCCATGCCGACCAGCAGGCCGGCAGTGACCTGCAACATCAGCGGGGTCGTGGCATAGGCGGTCAGCGTGACGCCTGCGGCATAGATGATGCCGCCGATGGCGAGGACACGAACAGAACCAAATTTGTCAGCCAGTGCACCGGCGACCGGCTGGCCGAGGCCCCAGAGCAGGTTCTGGATGGCCAGCGCGAGAGCGAAGACTTCACGGCCCCAGCCGCGGGTTTCTGACAGCGGGGCATTGAACAGGCCATAGCTGGACCGGACGCCAAAGCTCAGGATGGCGATCAGACAGCCACAGGTGATGACAAAGACGGGATTACGCCACAATGGACGAGAGGAAGTGCTATCCGTCATGTTTCTGACTTTCATCAGTAAAGGGGGATGTGCTGGATTTGACCCTATATTTCTCCCATTCATCCGGAAGGGCCAAAACAATAATTGCCCCCATACCAATTATTCACAGGGCCAGAGTTGTTTCGGACTGTGATGGCGATCATCGACGGTGTAACCTCAATGCTGTCATAATCCGCATTCATTCTGGATACTGGTAGCCTTGAAGTAAGGAGACTTACGTGGCCGCATTTCTAACTGACAAAGATGTCAGGCAATTGCTGGAAGACAGTTCTGCTGACAGCCGTGCGGAAACGGCAGCGAAAGTCGCGGGCGCTTTTTCATCGAACCAGCTTGGTTCTGATGAGCGCCGTCTGGCGGAAGATATTTTCAGGATCATGCTGAAGGATGCTGAATCGCGGGTTCGCGAAGCTCTGTCAGAGAACCTCAAGACCTCACCGGATATCCCTCATGATGTTGCCCTGAGCCTGGCGGCCGATGTTGCCTCGGTGGCCCTGCCGGTGCTCGAATTCTCTGTCGTGCTGACGGATGACGACCTGCTGAGCATCGTGCGGACACAGGATGATGCCAAACAGATGGCGATTGCCGGGCGTCCGACCGTCTCGTCGGCTGTATCAGATGCGCTGGCGACAGTTGGCAGTGAAGCAACAGTGGCCCGTCTGGTCGGGAATGAGAATGCAGATCTATCAGACAAGGCCCTGAATAATGTGATTGACCGTTTTGGCGAGTCAGAGAGCGTTCAGCGCCCGCTGGTCAATCGATCGGCCCTGCCGGTGCAAATCGCTGAACGGCTGGTGACGATGGTGTCGGCGGAACTGCAGAATCAGCTTATCCGTAAGCAGGGTGATCGCAGTGATCTGGCGACCCGTCTGTTGCTGAAGGCACGGGAAAGAGCGACGGTTGGCCTGTCGATGTCTTCGAGCGAGGAACAGGTCAGTGAACTTATTGCCGCGCTTCGGAAAGAGGGTCGCCTGACGGACTCGCTGGTCATCCGGGCGGTCTGTATGGGCGATCTCATCTTTTTCGAACATGCATTATCGGCAATGTCCGGTGTGGCGCTGGAGAATGCCCGGCAGTTGATTCACGATCAGGGCCGGCTTGGGTTGAAGGCCCTGTACCAGAAATCGGGCATGCCGCAGGCGCAATATACGGCTGTCCGGGCTGCGATTGATGTCATGCGGGAAACAGAATATGACGGCCTTGATCATGACAGGGAACGCTTTTCCCGGCGGCTGATCGAACGCATTCTGACCCAGTATGACGATCTTGGTGTCGATCTGAAGTCCGATGATCTGGACTATTTGCTGACCCGCATGGACCAGCTTTCTCCACAGGAAACGGCCTGACGTCAGGGCCGGTGATAACAGCCTGTCACCCCGGTAATGGACCGGGATGACAGGGTGATTGTCAGTTCAGGAATGTGCGCGGCAGCCAGAGCGCGATGTCCGGGAAAGCCATGACCAGTCCCAGTCCGATGAGCTGCAGCAGGACGAAGGGCACAATCCCGGCATAGATATGTTCAATCTTCACACCGGCGGGAGCCACGGCCTTCATGTAGAACAGGGCGAAGCCAAAGGGTGGCGTGAGGAAACTGGTCTGCAGGTTGACCGCAAGCAGGATGGCAAACCAGTAGATCATGTCGGCCTGCGGTACATGCGCACCGAAGTCGAGTATCTCGATGATCGGGGTGAAGACCGGCAGCACGATGAGCGTGATTTCCAGCCAGTCGAAGAAAAACCCGAGGACAAATACCAGCCCCATGATCAGGAACAGCAGGCCCCAAGAACCCAGGCCGAGACCTTCGACGAGGCTGATGACCACATCATCCCCCCCAAGGTTACGGAAGACAAAGCTGAACATGGTTGCGCCGATAAACAGGCCAAAAATCATGGCGTTTGTCAGGGCGGCACGAACCACGACATCCTTGACGACGACAAAGAAGGATTCCCGTTCCTGAACAAGGGTATCGGTTCCGCCAATCGCGCCGTAGCGTTCTTCCAGTGAGTTGATGCCGATTTTTGGCAGAACCACCAGATTGATGAAACCGAGCAAGACCGAGCCTGCAGCACCGACGCCGGCAGCCTCAGTCGGTGTCGCCCAGCCCATCAGAATGGAGCCCAGCACCAGAAAGATCAGGAAGACCGGCGGAATGAAACTCTGCATGACCATGCCAAAACGGGCGGCGGTCGTTTGCGGGCCGAAATCAGCATCGGAACTGGGCGCCATTTTTGGAAAGATAGCCGAGACCGTGCAGACATAAACGACATAGAGACCAGCCAGAATGAGGCCGGGAAAGAAAGCAGCGAAGAACAGGTTTCCGACGGAGCGGCCGAGCAGGTCGGCCATGATGACCAGCATGATACTGGGCGGAATCAGGATTCCGAGTGTTCCGGAGGCGGCAATGGAACCGGTTGCCAGACGGTTGTCATAGCCCATTTTCATCATCGTCGGCAGCGCCAGCAGGGTCATCATCACGACGCTGGCACCGATGATCCCGGTAGTCGCAGCCATGATTGTGCCCATCAGGACGACTGAAATTGCCAGTCCGCCGGGAATACGTCGCAGCAATACCTCAAGGCAGTAAAGCAGGTCCTTTGCGACGCCGGACCTCTCAAGCATCGTGCCCATGAAGATGAACATCGGAATTGCGGTGAGGATCAGGTTTTCCGCTATGCCGCCGAATATCCGGGATGGAATCGCGGAAAACATCGCGATGTTATACCAGTCCGGGTCCAGCGCGATGGCGAGAAAGCCGAAAGCGAGGCCGACACCGCCGAGCACGAAGGCGACGGGGTAGCCGGAAAACAGGAAAAATGCGAGGGCAGCAAACATGCCCAGCGGCAGAAGTGTTTCCAGATCCATAATCAGTTATCTCCGCCGAGTGTCGAGGTTACCTGATTATCGGGCAGCACGCCGATGAATCCGGCAACGGATTTGAGAAGTTGTGAGACACCGGCGATTGCCAGCAACAGGAACATCAGCGGAATGGTTGATTTGATAATCCAGGTGTGAGGCAGCCCGACACCGGACTTTGACACTTCCTGCTGTGCGAAAGAATGCTCAACATAATCCAGGGTGAAATAGAAGGTGATGACCGCATAGGGGATCAGGAACAGCAGGCAGCCGAGAATTTCGATCAGAAATTTCACCTTCAGGGGCAGCCTGTCGCGGATCAGGTCAATACGGACATGTGCCTGACGCCGGTAGGCCCAGGCGAGCGTGAAGCTGAACAGCAGGGTATGGAACCAGTATTCTGATTCCTGAAGTTTTGTTGCGTTCAGTCCAAAGCCTCGCGGGAGGCCGAAATAACGCGTGATTACATCATATATTACGGCAAGCATCAGCAGGATGCTTGACCAGACGAAAACCATGGCGACCCGGTCAATGATGGTGTCGAGCATGGTACTTGTGCGCAGAAGCGGATGCATGGTCCCCCCGAGGTCTGCAGTAACTGATCCGGCCTGCGGTTCTTGTCCGGAAGTCTTGTCGAATTGCAGATTGCGGCCGGAGATGATGGTCTCCGGCCGCAATGCAGTTGACGCTTACTTCAGATAGCCGAGATCACTCCACACCTTGTAGTCGGCGCGGAAAGCCTGCAGTGAAGTCCAGACCTTCTTGAAGGTCGGGTCTTCGGCGGCCAGTCCGTCGGCAACCTTGTTCCAGGTTTCCTCCAGCGTGCCGAGAATTTCCGGCGACCAGCGGTGGATATTGACACCTTTGGCCTTCAGTTCGATCAGCGCCTTGGCCTGAATGGCCTCACCTTCGGCAAGACCTTCCATGATATTGGCCTTGCAGGCGATCTCCAGCTGAGCCTTCTGGGTGTCTGACAGGGCTTCCCATTTCTGCTTGTTCATCAGCAGTTCGAACAGGGTTGACTGCTGATGCCAGCCCGGGAAGTAGTAATGCTTGGCGACCTGATGGAACCCAAGGTCGAGATCAATCGCCGGCATGGAGAATTCCGTGGCATCAATGGTGCCGCGTTCCAGGGCCGGATAAATGTCTGCACCAGCCAGCAGCTGTGTCGAGACGCCCAGTTCTTCCATAACCTTCGCGCCGAGACCGAAGAAGCGCATTTTCAGGCCCTTCAGATCATCGACAGAATTGATTTCCTTGCGGAACCAGCCGGAAGCTTCTGGTGCGATAACGCCACACATCAGGGCTTTCAGGCCATGCTTGCCGTAGACTTCGTCCATCAGTTCGTTACCGCCGCCATGGAACATCCAGGCAAGATATTCGCCGGCTGACGGGCCGAAAGGAACGGCGGCAAACAATGACAGAGAAGCTTCTTTTGACTGCCAGTAGCCGGGGGTTGACCATGCCGCATCGACGGAGCCGGCCGCGATCGCGTCAAAATACTCAAGTGGCGGAACCAGTGCGCCCGGCTCAAAGAATTTCAGCTGAATATCGCCACCGGTCAGACGTTCCACATTCTTCGACAGGATAACGCCAAGACCACCGAGCTGCACCAGTCGGCTGGGGTAGGAGGATCCCATTTTCCAGCGGACTTTCTTGTCCTGAGCGACAGCAGGTGCTGTCCAGGCAAACGCAGTCGCACTGACAACAGCCGCAGCAGCGACCGTCGTCACAATTTTCTTGAAACTCATTACAGTTCTCCCAGAACCAATACTGTTATGTAGATGACCAGTGCACCCGCACAGTCACCTGATTGCTTATTTGTTTTTTTTGCTGTCAGCCCCTTGTTGCTGACAGGCAGAAAACCTACTGGACTGCCGTTCGGCCCTCAAGAACAAACTGAGTGAATTATATTGTCCGGTAAATATATTCAGAACTAGTCGAAATTATATTGTCCGGTATATATATTCAGAAATGTATGGAGCGATATAGCGTCCCGGGATACCTTGTTCTCAGCTATAAGTACTTCAAATAATGAGATTCCCGTCTTCTTTGAAAGGGTGTCGGATGGTTCAGTTTTTGCGTTTGATGCTTTTTGCAGCGTTGCTTTTATCCGGAGGGGCGGCACAGGCGTCGGATGAGCTGAATGTTGATAACAAGGGCATCATGGTCAAAGGCTACGATGTCGTTGCCTATTTCACGCTTGGAATGCCGACCCGGGGGGTCCCCGGTTATGTGGTAACCCATGATGGCGGAACCTATCTGTTTTCTTCGGCAGAACATCAGAAACTGTTCGAGGCGGACCCGGTCAGATATGCGCCAGCCTATGGCGGGTTTTGTTCCTATGGTGTCCGTGTCGGCAAGAAATTCGAGATTGACCCTCATGCCTGGAAAATTGTCGGAGACCGCCTGTTTCTGCAACTCGACCGGGGTACGCACATACTCTGGCTGGAGGATTTGGAGAAAAATATCTCCATCAGTGACCGGATCTGGCCGAGTATCGAGACCACACCGCGAACAATGTTGTAAGCCGGTACGTGTCTACTGAGACAGGCATGGAGCAGCCTGAAACCCGTGTATGGCCGGGTCGGTATGTTTCAATCGTTGAACTGCGGTTTCTGGCTATTTTTGTGCCGGCGCTGTTTCTGGTGCTGGTGCTGATGACAGCGGGTTATGAATGGCATAGCTACAGCCGGGCCAGTCAGCACCTGAAACAGCGGCTTGGGGCGGTTGCGTCGAACCTGTCGATCATTATGGCGGAACCTCTTGATCGCCGTGACGGTCGCCAGATCAGACTGCTGATGGCCTCGGTTATAGCAGATGATGCTGTCGCTGCTTTCGCGATTTATGACGTGGATGGTGCGCTGATCGATAATTTTGGCGTGCCGCAGGATGAACCGGTTGAATGGCGGATGTCACAGTTCGTGAACTTTGCCGATCAGGACGGATTACGTCAGGTGGGGCGGCTGGAGATTGCCTTTACAGACCGGCATTTGTGGGAACAAACCCTCAACCGGCTCGGGTTTGCTGTGCTCTCCGTCGGGGTCATGCTGCTGGCGGCGCTGGTCATTGTTCATGTTTCATATAGTCGATCGATCGGGCGGCCAATCGATGACCTCAGGCGGGCCTTCAGGGAAACCAGAGACGGTGCCAGAGGGCGTGTTACCTGGGACAGTGATGATGAAATCGGTGATCTGATGACCGCTTTCAACGCCTTGCAGGACCGGGAAGAGAAAAGCCTCGATTTGCTTAAACAGACTCAGAGTGACCTGGAAAGGCGGGTCAGGGAACGGACGCATGACCTGGAACAGGCGAGCACCGAAGCCCTGCTGGCCAACCGGGCGAAAACTCAGTTCCTTGCGGCGATGAGCCATGAGTTCCGGACGCCGCTTAATGCCACCATCGGGTTTGCCAGCCTGCTCCTTGAGGATGCGGATTCGATTTCGCCTGAACGCCGCAGTCAGTATCTGGAAGAAATTGTCAGGAGCGGTGACATTCTGCTGTCGCTGCTGAGCAAGTTGCTGGATTACAGCGAACTGGAAACGGGAACCCTGAAGATCACTCCGGAGGCTGTCGATCCGCTGGTCATCGTCGAAGCAGTGATTGCCGAAGAGGCCGGGCGGGCTGCACAGAAGGCCGTGCATCTGGATTTTCAGACGGCCCTGGCGGGAGGCAACAAAATCTTTGTCGACGGTGCCCGGTACCGTCAGATCGTGACCAATCTTCTGGTCAATGCCATCAAGTACAACCGGTCAGACGGCCGGGTCTTTGTCAGTCTGGACAGTGTAAGGGATGGCCGGTGCCGCCTGACGGTCCGCGATACCGGCGAAGGTATTTCCGATGCCATGCACGACAAGGTCTTTATTCCCTTTGACCGTCTTGGGCGGGAAGCAGGGTCCATTGACGGTGCCGGGATCGGGCTGGCCCTTGTAAAGCAGCTGACGACAAGGATGGGCGGAGAGATCGATTTCACATCGGTTGTGAATGAAGGTTCAACCTTTTGGGTCGAGTTTCCGTTTGTCAGCGGCGCCTGCGCCTGAAAACCGGGGGCTGGTTTCGATGCAGTTGCGACCATTCATTTTTGCCGCATAAAGCGCCTTGTCAGCTGCTTCGATATCCTGATCGAGCAGGGCCGGATCATTGCCGCACAGCGCGGCCCCGATCGAAACAGTTACGGGATAAGGCAGTGTGCCGGGCTGAAGATGAAGGTTTTCCACTGACTGGCGAATCCTTTCGGCGGCCAGAATGATCTGCCCCTGTTCGGTGCTGTTGAGCAGGGCAAGAAACTCCTCTCCACCCCATCTTGTGACGATATCGCCAAGGCGGAGGCTGTCCGAGATGGCTTTTGCAATCTGACACAGAATTTCGTCGCCAGTAGCATGCCCGTGCTGATCATTGAAGGATTTGAACAGATCAACATCAATCATCAGCAGCCCGAGGGTTTTCCCGCCACGTTCGGCCTCGGCGAATTTCTGATCAGCAATATCTTCCAGGAACCGGCGATTTCGCAAACCTGTCAGCGGATCGGTTGTCGCCCTTTCCTGCAACTGTGACTCGATGGCTTTCTCTTCGGTAATGTCCCGGAACAGGCTGACATATCCACGAACCCGGCCAGCCGGGTCGATATCAGGCGTATAGGTTGCAAGTAACCAGATTTCTTCTTTCGTATCCGGCAGGGTTGCCTTGAAACTGAACTCGCTGGCCATGCCGTTCAGGGCACGTGCGACGCGATTGTGAATCATCTCAATCACATCATCCGACAACCATTCATTCTGTACGATTGAGTCTATGGTCTGGCCGATGACGTCTGAGGCAGACTGGCGAACGGCTTTCAGATATGAATTGTTGGCATAGCGATAAACCCGGTTGCGGTCGACATAGGCAATCGCCGTGGGCAGGGCATCCGTCACGACGCCGAGCAGTGCCGCACCTATGCTGCCGGGGTCCGGACAGTCATCGTCGTTGATCATGTAATCACTTTCATTCCGGTTCGGGACGGTGCCGTCTTTTGCGGGCCGGATAGTGGGCTATCTGACGGTGAAGCTAAGTGATCTGAGTCACTGGACCATCAGGAATCGGAAGAATCAGCAGATTACAAAATTTCCAGTGCCATGCGGGGGGTCAAAAACCTGTCATGAAACCGGATTAAGGTCCGCCAACTCAACTCAACGGAGATCCGGTTACATGAGAATTATGACATTCAGTACAGCGATGTTCCTGGCGGCGACATCGCTTCAGGCGGCAGACGTTACGGTTCTGACTATTGATGATCCGCTCAGCCAGTGGCGCAATGTCGATTATCCCAATGGTCAGCAGGTAACCTACAGTGTTGGTCTGGGTTCCGGGGCCTTTCGTCATGCCTCGGATCCGGCGAATGTCATCTATGCGGTTTCGGACCGCGGTCCGAATTTCACCTGCAAGGCTGCCATTAAGCTGATGGGTGAAGAAAGTCAGGCTCTTTGCAAGGGTATCAAAGGGGCCCGGTTCTATCCGACGCCGGATTATACGCCGTCGATCTATCGTCTGGAACTGGATGTCGCTGCGGGAAGCTTTCTGGTGAAGGATGTTATTTCGCTGAAAACGGCATCCGGTCTTGCGGTTTCCGGCATGCTTAATCCGCAGACGGTTGCGAAGACGGATGTGGGCATGGATCTGAAGGGTAACAAACTGGCCTTCAGTCCTGATGCGATTGATGCGGAAGGAATTGTGAAGTTGTCTGATGGCAGTTTCTGGATCGGTGAGGAAATGGGTCCCTCAATCCTGCATGTTGCTGCTGACGGTCGGGTGCTCAGACGTCTGGTGCCGGCCGATGCTGCGGCGGATTATGCAGGGGCAGATACCGAGATCGTTGCAAGTCTGCCAGCCATATTATCACGTCGTCAGGCGAACCGTGGTATCGAATCAATGGCGGTCTCTCCGGATGAGAAATTCCTCTATTTCATGGTTCAGAACCCGCTGGCAAACCCGGATGCAAAAACCTATGCCGCGTCAAAGAATACGCGCCTGTTCAAGCTTGACCGCGAGTCGGGAAAGCTTGTCGGAGAGTATATCTATCAGCTTGATGATCCGCAGAGCTTCGGACTGGATCCGTCGGACAAGCAGAATGCACCGCGAATCTCCGAAGTAACGGCTCTCGGACTGGACCGGCTGCTGGTGCTGGAACGAACAGATGGGACCACCAAGTTGCATGAAGTGACTCTTGAAGGTGCCACGAACATTCTCGGCAGCCGCTGGGATGATCCGTCGACCAGCCCGTCGCTGGAAGCCGGGAATGACCTCAGGGCGCTGGACCTCGTCGCGGTTCCCAAGACGCTGCGCTTCGATACCTCCCGCGATTACAGGGATGCGCCGACGAAAATCGAAGGGGTGGCTTTTCTCGGTGATGGTTCGATGGCGTTGATCAACGACAATGATTTCGGGATCAATGGTGATGCAACCCGCATCCTTGTTGTCAAAGGTGCGGTGTCAGCCGATCCGGCTTTGTGGCGTCGATAATCCGGTTGCATGAGTGAGCGCCGGTTTGGCGTTCACGAAATATAGAGACTTTCCGGGCTAGTCAGGGACTGAGAGTTTCTGACTGGCCCGGTTTCATCTGGCCGGTCCGGTTTTCGGAGGATCGCCGGATGGCGTTGACAGCATCGGAAGAAATTGCGCTTCGCGCCGCGTTCATGGAGATCACCCGCGAGCGCAGGAAAGCCCTTCAGGCTATGTTCGAAGGCACCCAGCTGAAGCCGAAAAGCCTGCTGGATGACGCCAAGGATATGGCGAAGGAAGCCAACAAGGCTCGCAAGTCTGTCCAGAAAATTCCCGGTCTCAACGCGCCGGACATTAATCTGCCAAGCCTCAACGTTGGTCTCTTTAAGGGCATTGATCTGCGCAAGCTGATCGATATCGATATTCCGTCGCTCAGTATTCCGGGCTGGGATCTCAGTCTGGTTCCGAATTTCAAGCTGGGCAGTATTCCCGGATTCAGCCTGCCGAAAGTCCGGCTCAATCTGAAGGGGCTGATCAAATATAAAGACCTGTTGCCCGACATCTCGCTGCCGGCGCTGGTCTGGGCTATCGGGGTCAAGTTTCCCCATCTGACCCTGCCGTCGGTGTTGTGGGACCTGCAGGGCATTCTGGGTATTGACCTGAATCTGCGACTGAGTTTTCCGGATTTCGTGATTCCTGATCTTCGGGTTGATCTGCCCAATCTGTCTGTTCCGGATATCTCGCTGCCGTATGTTGATGTTCCCTCTATCGACATTGATTTCCCGTCTATTGATCTCTCGGCAATTGAAATTCCGGGGATCAATCTCGATCTCTATTTAAATGTCCCGGGATTCGACAAGGTTCTGAAGCTGCTGTTCGAACTGTTCGATGTGGTTGATCTGCCGGATATTCTGGCGGAACTGGGAACAGATTTCATCACCGACTTCATTTCATCGGCCCTGCCAATCGTGCAGCAGGTCAAGAGTGGCAGTAAAGCGGCGATGGAATGGGGCAGGGCGGCGCAGGATCTGCACAAGGCCCGGAAAGTGTCCAAGCATATGCCGTTCATCCTGCCGGGAAATGCGCGGGATGCCTGTACGGCCCTGCAGCGGCTGCTGAATGAAAGCTCAGCCGAGCATGCGGGTCTGGCGACCATCCATACAGCGCAGTTCGCCGTTTCCACGGCGGGTTTGTTCGCTGATCTCGGTGGTGCAACCGGACCGGCCACATCTGCCGTTGCGGCTGTCGCAAAGCTTTGTCAGAAGGTCACGATCTTCGCGATGAAATATAAGGAAATGAAGAAAATCAATGCGATCCTGCGGAACAATCCGGCAGAAAAGCTTGATTCCAACATCTTTCAGGTCTCGCCCTTGCTGGGCTGCTATTATCTGGCCAACAGCACCACGTCGAATGTCCTGAATATTCTTTGTGACAATATCCTGATGGATAACTGGATGCTGGATGCAGAGACCAACAAGAAGAAGCATCTCGATCCGCTGATTAAGGACTCACAACGCTTTATCGATAAATCACGCTATGTGCTCTCCCCGATTCGCCAGGACAAGGGCATGTATGTTGAACGCGGATTTTTCGAGAAAAAGAAAGAGGCAGCCGGCCTCTATTTCAAGAAGAAGATGGGCTTTGCGCCACAGGATGCAAAAGTAAAGACGCACCGATATATCGGCTAGCCGGGGCAGGGCGTCTGGATCATCTGAAAAGCGGCCCTGCCACCGTTTCTGGTTCTGCAGGGCCGCCATTCTGACTGATTTAGTGCCGGATGGCTGTCCGGTGAGCCAGACGCCCGATAACATCATGGAATAGGCGGTCGACAACCAGATGCCGCACCCAGGATGACGCAGCGATGATCATGCTGCTGACAGCCTGTGCCCGCAGCTTCTCGCTCCGGCGCATATAGTAATCCATCATTTCCGGCGTTACCCTGACATAGGTCAGGCGTTCGTTTGTTTCGGACTGCTCGGCAATCCACTCATTTTCGATATTGGTATAGGGCCACATGGAAACTCTCCTAAAGTTGTTTGTGCCCCTCCCTTGATTTGAATTTTTATATTGCGGTGCAGCATACAGATAATCTAGTTTTCGCAAAGAGATAAATTATGAATGCTGCGTTGCAGTATAAGCATGGGTCCGGTCTGGACATGCTTGACCGCGCGCGGCGGTTTGATCTCTTGTCAGCACTTCCGGGAGAAATCAGAGCAGGCTGGGAGAATGAGTGATCCGATGGCTGGCCGTGAGGGCAGGGCCGTATTGTGGAAACTACTTATCGCAATGGAGCTGTTTCAGCGGTAGGTGGGTGGATTAGATTTAGTGTTGTGATTTTATGACACTTAAAATTGTTGGTTTAGCTAAAATTTATGCCAAAAGTACATTCCCCGTGATGGATGGTGGAGTATTTCGTGCAGTTTTGGGTAAGGCCTGAGAACGATTCAGATAAATCCGGAACTCCGCAGGACCGGATAAGCACGATACTGCTCTGCCTGCTGATGCTGGGTATCGCCACAATTATCGCAAGCCTGTTTCTGGTGAAGGAACTGGGTGATGCGAGCCAGAAAATCGAAACGCTTCGCAAGTTTCAGGCAGATGTCTATTCGAGGCTTGGGGCATATGAAGAGATGCAACACCATCTCGGATACACCCAGTTCATTCATAATTTCAAGAATGGTGTTCTGCGACGAGATGCAGATCGTCTGCTCATGGCGCGAATCCAGATTAACAAGGCACTGCTGGCTCTGGAAAAAGTCGGAGGTGGGCGTTTTGAGATGGGGGCGGTCAGAAACACGCTTCAGGAATATCGCGAGATGACATTGATTGCAGAACGACTGATTGCGGCTGGTCGCAGTGTTGTCGAGATTGATCGTGTTGTCAGGGTTGATGATGGTCCGGCCATTGCGGCCATGCAGTCGATCCTTTCAGGGATTCATGCTGCCCGGGATGCGCTTGAAGATAGTCTGAGTGACCAGAATGTTCAGATGAGCCGCATTAGGACGGTCTTCAATTTCGCTGTCGGCGGGCTTGTTCTGCTTACGATAGCAATTTTCTACGTATATGTCCGCGCCCGGCGGAATGCGGGGATACTGGCGGATACGGCGGCAAGTCTGCACTCAGCCAATACTTTTATAGAGGAGCGTATTCAACGGCTTGTCGGTATGGCGAAATCTTCTGATCCGGACATTCCCCTGATCCGGGATGTCCGGGATGAGGGCTCGTCGGGTTATGATTCCCTGCGGCGTTTAGAAACCTCATTCACGGAACTGATACACCGGATGAGTCAGCAGGAAGACCGGCTGATTGCACACTCGGCAGCGCTGGAAACGACAAATGAAGAGCTCATGCGGTTCAATAACCTCGCGTCGCATGATCTGCAGGAACCATTACGTAAAATTCAGACCAATATTGACCTGATCGGGCTTCGTCACCGTGATGAGGTGAGTGATGATCTTGGCCGTCATCTGGACAAACTGGCGATTTCTGCCCGGAAAATGCAGAGTCTGATCAGTGACCTTCTCGCTTATTCGCGTGTCGGTTCGGTGACGCTGTCACAGGAAATGCTGGATCCCCGTGAGGTTGTTCAGGAGGCGGTCAGGGAGACGGAACAGCTGTTCGATGCCCGGTCCGGGACGGTCAGCGTTGATATACCCGCAGGTCCGCTCGTGCCCGGAGATCGAGCCCAGCTGGTACAGGCTTTTGTGAATATTCTGTCTAATGCTGCGAAATTTGTCGGGAAGGATGTGTCACCTGAAGTCCGGGTCTCCGGCGTTTATACAGACTTCAGATTTACCCTGATCTTTGCGGATAACGGTATTGGTTTCGACCCGGTCTATGCGGAACAGATATTCGAGCCATTTCACCGTATCCAGAGAGCATCGGAAAATGAAGGAAACGGAATAGGATTGTCGATCGTCAAACGGGTGGTTACGCGACTGGGTGGCAATGTACGGGCCGTGCCTGTGGAAACAGGTGGAGCCAGGTTTATCGTCAATCTGATGCTGCAACCTCAGGACGACGACCGAGACGGTAAGGAATCTGTCTGAACCGCTGATACCGGTTGCTGCCCTGTTGTCGGGTGCGGAAAACTGTCTTACATCAGAAGGTCCGGCAGTCCTCCTGCTGCAAAGTCGCTGATTTCAGACATTGTCTGTACGACGATCGTCTTCACTATTCCGAAAGCTTCCCCATGAAAACGCACGGCAGATATGCGGGTCCGACACTGGCTGTCGCCGCAGCATCAGTTCTCTGGGGGCTGTACTGGATACCGGTGCGATGGCTTCAGGCAGAGGGATCTGATGCTGTCATGGTCGCGGCCCTGTTTAACATTGTGGCTCTGTGTCTCTATACGCCCGTGTTGTTATGGACAGGGCGACCGGGTTGGGCCGGGCTTCCTGCCGGTGTGACCATTGGGGCGGCGATGACGCTCTATTCGCTGGCGCTTGGCATGACGACAGTGGTGAACGCCGTGCTGTTATTCTACCTGACTCCGGTCTGGAGCACCCTGATTGGTATAACGTTCAGAGGCGAGCGACTGACCCTCCACAGGGCATCGGCGCTGATCCTGAGTCTTGTCGGGCTGATGCTGATTCTGGGGGAGGATGGCGGGCTGCCGTTGCCTCGCAATGCGGGGGATGTCGCTGCACTGGCGGCGGGCCTGATCTGGTCAGTCGGTTCTTTCAGCCTGTTTGAGCGACCGGCTGTCACTGTCCGGTCAGCGACATTCTGGACTTTGGCCTGCGGTTCCGGGATATCGGTTCTGCCGATCCTTTTCGTCATGCCGGACGGTATGGGAACAGCGGTCTGGACGGTGCCGTCGGGAAGTCCCGCGATGCTGGGCGGGGTGATGCTTGGCCTGTTGCTGATCCTGACAATCTGGGGCGCGCGACATCTGGCACCAGCCCGGGTTGGTATTCTGCTGATGGGTGAAATTGTTGTGGGGGTCGGATCTGCGTCGCTTTATGCGGGGGAGCCGGTGGGCATGACCGAAATGGCGGGGGGTGTCTCAATTCTGGTGGCTGCCGGGATTGAGGTCATGACGCCGCATGAGAAAAAGACCGAAAAAAAGTCTGACCTGTGACGCTGGTCACATTTTTTCTCGTCTGACGGGCATATAACAAGCCTCATGAGATGACGGCTTGCGGTTTTCCCCTCCCTGAATCCGCAGTCGTTTTGGACATAGGACCGACGCCTCGGCCTGTCCAGAGACCGCGGTGGCGCTTCACCCTTCCCCCTCCCTTCCCCCAGAAGCGCCACCGCAGCTCTCCGGGTTCCGGAAAATTCTGTTCCCCTGAAATGTTATTTCCCGAAAACAGTCTTGAGAATTTCGGTCGTGCGTGCGGCCGGGTTCTCACGAATGGCTTTCTCCTCACGACCGAGAAGCAGGAACAGGCCACCCAGCGCTTCCGTCACCACATGGTCGGACAGGTCGGCCGTGACATCGGGGACGAAAGGCAGGGATTTGTATTGGCCGATCATCGCATCATATGACCGGACGGCGCCGACTTCGCGCAGGCTGTCATTGACGACGGGTGTGAATTTTTCGCGCAGTTCGGGTGTCATGCGGCCCCGGAAATAACTTGTCGCCGCATCATCCGGGCCATTGTAGATTTTCTGTGCGTCATCAATGCTCATGGTTGAAACGGCATTCCAGAATAATTGCCGGGCTTCCGGCGCAGCCGCTTCTGCAGCCCGGTTCAGGCGGAGCTCCAGATCATCAGCCATTCCGGAAAGACCAACGGTTTTCAGTGCTGACTGGACCTTTTGCAGGGTCGGCGGCAGGGGAATATGAATATCCGGATTGGCATTAAAACCATCGGTCGTGCCAATCTGACTGATCACCCGGTCAGAGCCGACACGCAGCGCCTCTTTCAGGCCATTGATGATCTCCTCATTACCCAGACCGGACGATGTGCTTCCACCCCCGCTCAGGGCTTTCCGTGCCTTGTCGAGAAAAGACTGAGCCTGAGCCGGCGGGGATGCCACACAGGCGGCTGAGATCAGAAATGTGATAATCTGGCGACGGGAGATGTTCATGACCTGCTCCATTTGTTTCGTCAGATAGTGGATGACAGGCAGGCAGGATCGCAACCATTTCAGTTTGCGAACTGTTATCGGAACCTCCTAGACTGTCCGGAGATGGGGAAAGACGATTGAAAAACAAGCGAACTGGTCCAGCTGACGATGATATCCTGCGGGAAAGCGTGCGGCATCTGTCGCAGGCGTTCTCTGTGTTTGATAAAGACCTGAATCTTGTGATCTGGAATCCGCAATTCGCAAAGCTGCTCGGGTTTCCCGATGACCTGCTCTATGAAGGTGCGCCCCTTGCATCCTTTTTCCGGCATAATGCTGAACGTGGCGAATATGGCGAAGGTGATCTGGATGCACTGGTTGACGAACGGATAGAACTGGCCAGGCAGAATCAGGCACATCACTTCCAGCGGGTGACAAAGGACGGTATTGTTCTGGATGTTGTCGGCAATCCGCTGCCTTCCGGCGGGTTTGTAACGACTTACTCGGATATTACGGAACGGGTAGATCTGGAGAAGGAACTGTCGCGCGCCAAGGCGGATCACGAACTGGCGTCGCAGATCAGTCATACCGGATTCTGGCGGGTACAACTGGACCCTCAGGTGGTGTTCTGGTCACCCGAGGTTTATCGCATTTACGGTTTGTCCGCTGACCAGCCTGTGACGATGGAACAGGCGATCAGTGCCTATCATCCGGATGACAGGCCAGTTGTCGAAGAGATGGTCTCGGAGGCCATCAGGGAAGCAAAACCGTTTGAGTTCGAATTACGGATCACCCGGCCTGATAGCGATGTCAGATACTGTAATGCCCGCGGGTTCTGCGAAACCGATGCCTCGGGTCAGGTTATTGCGATCTTCGGGACATTTCAGGATGTCACAAGCCGGGTCCTAGCCGAGAAGGCACAGCAGGAAAGCGACTGGCGATATCAGCAGTTGTATGAAACCAGCCCGGTGATGCTCTGGACTTGCGGCAAAGACTACATCATCGAGGCGGTCAATGACCGGTTTGCCCAGAAACTGGGTTATGAAAAAAGTGAGTTGCTGAAAACGGACGCTCTCAGGCTGGCGACGGAACCGACAAAGAAACTTGTTCAGGAAGTGCTGCGCCCGAAGCTGCTGAAAGACGGCTTGTACGAAAATGAGCTTGCCGGTTTTGTCCATCGCAATGGCTCGGTGGTCGAGGTTGAAATGACCGCTTATCTCGAAACAGGGCCGGATACAGATGACTTTCGGGTGCTGGCATCGGCTGTCGATGTTTCCAGCCGGTTCGAAGCGGAACGACGCCTGCGCCGGGCGCTGGAAGAGGCGGAGCTGGCAAATCGCACGAAGTCACAGTTTCTGGCCAACATCAGTCACGAGTTGCGGACGCCGCTGAACTCGATCATCGGCTTTTCGCAATTCATGTCTCAGGAATTGCTCGGGCCGCTCGGTAATCCGCAATATCTCGAATACAGCCAGGATATCCTGTATTCCGGCGAACATCTGCTCAACCTGATCAATGATATTCTCGACATCACAAAGATCGAAGCAGGTGAAACCCAGGTTGACGAAGAACGGGTTATTATTGCCGATGTGATTGAAAGTTGTCTGCGTATGGTGCGACAGCGGGCGCGCGCCAAGGGGCTGATGCTGCGTATTGACGGTGGTACGGAGAAAGCACCGGTCATCAGGGCGGATGAACGGCTGTTCAAACAGATACTTCTGAACTTGCTGACCAATGCCATCAAATTCACCAGCGAGGGTGAAATCACTGTCCGGACCGGCGTCGTGGAAGACTGTCCGTTCATTGAGGTGAGTGATACGGGCATTGGAATTGCTGAAGCCGATCAGGACTCTGTGTTACTGCCTTTCGTCCAGATTGCTGATGCAATGACCAGAAATCATGAAGGCAGCGGTCTGGGCTTGCCGCTGAGCAAATCCCTGGCTGAATTGCATGGCGGTCATCTGGTGCTGACAAGCAAGGTCGGGGAGGGCACGACAGTGCGGGTGAACCTGCCGGCGAATCGGTTGCTTTCCAAGTCGTCGCCGGCGGCCGGATAATCTGGTCTGTCGCGGGGTAATTACCCGGCAACAGACCAGTGCAGACTATCAGGCGGGCATCGGGATCTTCTGATCCGTCGGCGGGATATTCCAGCCGGACTGTACGGACGGACGCGCGGCCATTGCCAGATACCAGCGTTTCACATTCGGGAAATCGTTCAGATCGATTTCCTGCCAGTCATGCCGGCCGATCCAGGGCCAGATCGCAAAATCGGCAATAGACAGGTCGCCGGCGATGAATTCATTCGACGCCAGCTGTTTGTCCATGACCCCGTAAAGGCGTTTCGCCTCATTGCCAAAACGTTCTTCAGCATAAGGTGCCTTGCCGGAATTATATTTCCGGAAGTGATGGACCTGTCCGAGAATTGGTCCGGCACCGCCCATCTGGAACATCAGCCATTCAATGACTTTCCAGCGTCCAGCCGGATCCTTTGGCAGCAGCTTGCCGGATTTTTCCGCGAGATAGAGCAGGATGGCACCTGATTCCATCATCGAAATACCGGTTTCCGTATCGACAATAGCCGGGATTTTATTGTTCGGGCTGATTTTCAGGAAATCCGGGGCAAACTGTTCGTCTTTGTGAATGTTCACGGGTCTGACGACATAAGGCAGGCCCATTTCTTCGAGGGCCATCGTGATTTTCCGGCCATTTGGTGTGGTCCAGGTGTAGAGTTCGATCATATGTATTCTCTCCGGTTCTGGGGACTTGTCCGGTATCCGGCAAATCGCCACTGGAAGCTGTCGCGCGCGGGTTGTATTGTCCGGCACACATTGGATATGGAGTCGATATTATGGGTTATGTCATCCCTGCGCCAGCCACACCCTCAGTTGCCGTTGACGGCAGCCAGGAGCGGTTTCCGGTCCGCCGCGTCTATTGCGTTGGTCGCAACTATGCCGAACATGCTCGCGAGATGGGCCACGATCCGGACCGTGAACCACCGTTTTTCTTTATGAAGCCGGGGGATGCCCTGCTGCCGACCGGCAGTGATTTTCCGTATCCGAATCTGTCGGAAAATGTGCATTACGAAATGGAATTTGTCGTCGCAATCGGTAAGGGCGGCGACGATATCGCTGAAGCTGACGCGCTGGATCATATCTGGGGCTACACGGTTGGTCTGGATATGACGCGCCGCGACCGTCAGGGCGAAATGAAGAAACTTGGCCGCCCCTGGGAAGCTGGCAAGGCTTTCAATCATTCCGCACCGATTTCACCGCTGAAACCGGCGGCCTCTATCGGGCATCCGACGAAAGGTCGTATCTGGCTGAAGAATAACGGCGAGATCGTACAGGATTCCGACATTGCCGAGCTGATCTGGAATGTTCAGGAAACCATTTCCATCCTGTCCGGGGATTTTGGCCTTGAAGCCGGCGACCTGATTTATACCGGAACGCCAGCAGGTGTTGGTGCCGTGAAGCGGGGCGATCACCTTGTTGGTGGCGTTGACGGTGTCGGCGAAGTCGAGATCAAGGTCGTTTGATCTTTCAGAAATGATCACGCCGGATATCCTCCGGCGTGATCCTCTCTTTTTTATTTCGTCACAAAAGCATAACATTCACCTGTTATCGGAGGAGCACGCTCGCAGACGAGCGTTTCAATTCATCGAACAGGGGATTACCCATGCGCAAGACACTTGTCGCTGCCGCGATAGCGACGGCTTTTCTGACCGGGCAGGCCTTTGCCGCTTCCGGCAAACTGGTTCTTTATACATCCCAGCCGAACAAGGACGCCCAGCAGACAGTTGATGCCTTCAAGAAGGCTCATCCGGATGTTGATGTGGAATGGGTTCGTGATGGCACGACGAAGGTCATGGCGAAACTGCGGGCCGAATTTGCGGCCGGCGCGCCGAAGCCCGACGTGCTGCTGATCGCTGACGTGGTCAACATGGAACAGCTGAAAAGCGAAGGCCGTCTGATGGCCTATGACGCGGCGCCGATTGCCGGTTACGAGGCTGGTATTCATGACGCCGACAAAACCTATTTTTCCACCAAGCTGATCACCACCGGTATCGTCTACAATACGGGCGCACCGATGAAACCGACCGACTGGGATGATCTGGTAAAGCCGGAAGCCAAGGGGCTGGTTGCGATGCCGTCACCGCTGACGTCCGGTGCTGCCGCCATCCATATGTCTGCACTGACCAGCAATCCGAAATTCGGCTGGGCTTATTATGAAAAGCTGGCCGCCAACGGTGTATCGCCGAAGGGTGGAAATGGCGGAACCTTCAAGGCTGTGGCCTCTGGTGAGAAGCTTTATGGCATGGTTGTCGACTTCCTGCCGATCCGGCAGAAAGCTGAAGGTGCACCGGTTGAGTTTGTTTTCCCGGAAAGCGGTGTGACTGCCGTTACCGAGCCGGCGGCAATCCTGTCGACCGCTTCGAATGTGGATGCCGCGAAGGCTTTCATTGACTTCCTGCTGTCCAGGGAAGGTCAGGAACTGGCTCTGAGCCAGGGTTATCTGGCTGCCCATCCCGATGTTGCCACGCCGGACGGTTTTCCGTCGCGTGACAAGATCAAGCTGATGGCTTTCGACGCGGCTGCGGCACTGAAAAATGCCGATGCCGACAAGAAGAAGTTCACCGAGACTTTCGGTCAGTAAGGTTATCTGCGGTGGCCGGGTGAGAATTGCCCGGCCACCGCTGTTTCCTGATGATCCGTCAGTTGCTGTCGGGCCCGGTGTCGCCGGGCTTTTCCTTTTCCAGATCAGCGTCATTCCCCATTGAACGATATTCTGTCCACCAGACCTGAATCACGGTCCGCCGGTATGTTTGCCAGCGACCGGCTGATGTTGTGTGGTCTGGCCTTCTTTGTTGTCTGTCTCAGTGCCCTGCCACTCGGGCGCCTGCTGCTTGAGGGCGTTGCCCCGGGCGGCGATCCCGGGCTGGATGTTGCCCGGGAAGTCCTGTCATCAAAGTCAACCTGGCTGGCGACCCAGCGTTCGATGATTACCGGGATTGGCGGGGCGGTGATCTCGGTTGTGCTCGGGTCGATCTTTGCGCTGCTGGTGGCGCTGACGGATATCCGGGCCAAGGGGCCGCTGGTCTTCTGCTTCATGATTCCCATGATGATCCCGCCGCAGATCACAGCTCTCAGCTGGATACAGTTGTTTGGCCCGTCCAGTGCCTTGCTGAATGCTCTGGGAATTGCACCGCCGCTTGGTTCGCCCCATCCGATGTATTCGCAGGAAGGTATTATCCTGCTGCTTGGTGTGCAGCATGCACCGCTGGTTTTTCTGGCACTTCGGGCGGGGCTGCGGTCTCTTCCCCGCGAAATGGTTGAAGCGGCCCGTATTTCCGGCAGTGGCCGCCTGCGGGTGATGTTTGATGTGGTTGTCCCCCTGATGACGCCCCCACTGATTGCCGGTGGTGCACTGGCTTTTGTTTCCGCCATCGGGAATTTCGGTATTCCGGCGATGCTGGGGACGCCGATTTCCTATACAACCCTGCCGGTGCTGATCTATCAGCGCCTCTCCGGTTTTGGCCCGTCGATCATTTCTGAAGTTGCCATTCTGTCGATCATCATCGGGGTTATTGCGCTGACCGGTCTGCTGGTTCAGAGCTGGATGTTGTCACGCCGGGATTACCGGACAATTGGTGCTCCCTCCCGTACCCTTGACCTGACACTCGGTCGCTTGCGCCCGGTTGCGGAAAGCGGGTGCTGGATGGTCATCGCCATGATCCTGATTGCTCCGTTGCTGGCACTGGTCGCCACCTCACTGGTATCTGCCTATGGCGTGCGTTTGAGCTTCGAGACGGCAACACTGGAAGCCTATAGCGAAGTGATCTTCCGACAGGAGGTGACGGGCCGGGCCTTCCGGAATTCCTTTATTCTGGCAGGGGGGGCAGCAATCGTGCTGATGTTTGTTGCCATCCCGCTGGGTTATTTCATCGCCTGGCGCCGCTCCGGCATGACCCGGTTCCTCGATATTGCGGCTGAAACACCCTATGCCCTGCCGGGTGTCGTACTCGCCATCGCCTGTATTCTGATTTTCCTGAAGCCGATTCCGCTGCTGGATATCAGCATTTATGGAACGCTCTGGATTATCTTCGCGGCTTATCTCGGACGGTTTCTGACATTGGGGCTGCGTCCGGTCATCAGTGCCTTTATTCAGACAGACCGGTCGCTTGAGGAAGCCGCTCAATCCAGTGGTGCCGGGTTCCTGATGCGTCTGCGCTCTGCGATTGCTCCGGCGATTGCCCCGTCGGCGGCGGCGGGGGCAATCCTTGTCTTCATGACGGCGTTCAATGAGCTGACGGTATCAGCCCTGCTCTGGTCGTCAGGTACGGAGACGCTGGGAGTTGTTGTCTTTAATCTTGATGATGGCGGATATTCGGTGCTGGCATCAGCCGTTGCCGTTCTCGCAGTCATCGCCATTCTTGTTCTCATGACTGCCGTCCATGCCTTGTCCGGACGGCTGCCGAAGGGGGTACTGCCATGGCAGACCTGAAAATCACATCTGTCTGGAAGCATTTCGGAGAAGACGCCGCGGTTGCGGAGGTCTCGCTGGCCGCAATGTCGGGCGAGTTTATCGCCCTGCTGGGGCCTTCCGGCTGTGGCAAAACCACACTGCTGCGTCTGATTGCCGGGTTTGAACGCCCCACGGGAGGGCATATCCGTCTCGGTGACCGTGATATGGTTGACGGGAACGGTCTGTTTGTTCCGCCCGAACACAGGCGGGTTGGTATGGTTTTTCAGTCCTATGCGCTCTGGCCGCATATGAATGTTGCCGAAAATGTCGGCTATCCCCTGCGGGTACGGGGATTGCGCGGGGCAGAGGCCAATCGCAGGATTGATCTGGCTCTGGAGCAGGTCGGACTGGGCGGGCTCGGGGACCGCAGGCCGGCCAATCTCAGCGGTGGCCAGCGCCAGCGTGTCGCACTGGCCCGCTGCCTGGCGATGGAACCGGATATCGTTCTGCTTGATGAACCTCTCGCCAATCTGGATGCTCATCTGCGCGAATCGATGCAACATCAGTTCCGTGCCTTTCATCAGACCACCGGTGCCACGATGGTCTATGTGACCCATGATCAGGCTGAGGCGATGGCCCTTGCGGACCGCATTGCAGTCATGGACAAGGGCAGGATCGTGCAGCTTGCACCGCCACCGGAACTCTACGACCGCCCGGCAAACGAAATGGTGGCGCGTTTTATCGGGCGCGGTCAGGTGGTGACGGTTACAGGGGCTGGCGAACAGCCGGACGGCAAATGTCTGGTCCGGATCGGCGAACAGGTGTTTTCGGTACGCGGGCATGTTGATGTCGGCCAGCCGGCCCGGCTGTGTATCAGACCAGAATGGATGACAATCGCTGAAGCCGGTGCGGAAGGGGCGATTACCGCCAGAATTCAGGCCCGGACCTATCGCGGGCCGGTGAGTAGTCTTGAGGTCGCTGTCAGCGACGATCTGACCTTGTCGGCAGAAGTTCCGGGCTATGCCGGGCAGATTGGTGATACGGTCGGTGTCCTGATCCGGGATGGCTGGGTTTTGCCCGGATAGGCCTTTGTTCCCGGGCAACAAACTGCAATGGATTAGCGACCTGATCTTAAGGCGCAGGGAAGGGCCGGTAAGGTTGTCTGCAAAGCGAATGCGCGGATGATTGCGGGAAGAGTTGTGGAATATCTGAAGGCGGTCTGAGATGGCAGAAATTGAGGAAACCGGGAAAGCTCTGGCAGCCCTTGTTGAAAAGTCCCCGCTGAATACGGCGGCGAGGCTGAAGCTGGTCAGCGAACTGGAGAAGCAGGGCAAGTCGGAAGAAGCCCGGCAGCAACTGATCGCCGCCGTTTCGATCGACCCGACACAGTCGGTCGCACAGCTGAAGCTGGCAGACCTGTTGCTGCGGGAAGGGGATATCAATGGCGCGGTGCGCTGCTTCGGCCTGGCGCAGGCTTTTACACCCCGCGACTCCCTGCGGCTCAAGATTGCGCTGGCGCTGCCGCCGCTGGTTGCATCCAACAATGAAATTGCCCTGCATCTTGCCCGGGTTCGTGCGGGTCTGGGGGCGTTGTCGGCACAGAGCCTCTCGATTTCTGACCCGACCGTTGACGGTGCCTCGCTGTTTTATCTCGCTTATTATGGCATCAATGACCGCCCCTATTATGAGGCGCTGGCCCAGTTTTATCGGCGGGTTACGCCTGATCTGGCACTGTCGGCGCCACATTGCGTCGACGGCAAGGTGCCTGATGTGTCGGGTCGGAAGATCCGGGTTGGCTTTGTCTCGCGCTTCCTGCGGGAACATTCCATCGGCAAGCTGAACCGGCGTCTGATTACCGGAATGGACCGTGAGAAATTTCACGTTACCGTGGCTGTCGGCCCCGGCGGGCGCGATGATCTGACAAAAGAACTTCTGCAATCGGCTGACCTGGCCATCGAGCTGCCCGGTGATCTGGGTGAAGCGCGGCGACGGCTGGCGCTGGCGAAGCTGGATGTCCTGGTTTTCCCGGAAATTGGCATGGACACCTGGACCTATTGTCTGGGCTTTGCCCGGCTGGCGCCGGTGCAATGTGTGACCTGGGGACATCCGGTGACGACGGGTATTCCGAACATTGATTATTTCGTCTCCTCGAAATTGCTGGAAGACCCGGATAACCCGCAGCGCTGGTACAGTGAAAAGCTGTTCCAGCTTGAAACCCTGCCGACCAGTTACCCGAAGCCTGTTGCGGCTGGGAAGCTGCGTACCCGTGCTGATGCCGGGCTTGAGGAAGGGGTGAATTATTATCTCATCGCGCAATATCTGTTTAAGCTGCATCCCGACTTTGATGCTTATCTCGAAGCTATTCTGAAGAAGGATCCGAAGGCCCGTATCCTTGTCGTGCATGGCCGTTATCCACGGTGGTCGCTCTATCTGAAGCAGCGCTGGGCCCGGAAGATGGGGGATATTGCAGAGCGTATCGAGTTTGTTCCGCCGCGCCCGAATGCACAGTTCCTTGATCTGATGAAGCTGGTAGATGTCATTCTCGACATTCCGACCTTCAATGGCGGCAATACCACTTTCGAGGCGTTGTCAGTTGGCACGCCGGTTGTGACCCAGCCGCACAGCCTGATGCGGGGACGGGTTTGCGGGGCCATCCTGCGGCAGGCGAAACTGGATGTCTGTATTGCTGATTCACTTGCGGATTATGTTGATACGGCGGTCCGTCTGGTGACGGATGAGGCTTTCGGCACGTCTGTTCGCAAGACGCTGGAGGCAAATGTTCCCGGACTTTTCGAACGTGACGAGGCGATCCGGGAATGGGAACGGTTCTTCACGGAAAGTCTGGCTGAACGCAAGACTGCGCCGGGGCCAAACCCGCCTGATCTGTCTGAATACAGGAAATCCTGAGAATCAGCCTAATTCGCTTTGCAGCGGTGCCATGAAGTGGTAATCGCCCGATCTGATACAAGGATCGGACGGCGGCAATGTGGGTAGCAATCAAATCAGCCTGGGCGCTGCTCGTTGGCATAGGCTTCATCATGCTTGGCAATGGCCTGCAGGGTACCCTGCTTGGCGTTCGTGCATCCTCGGAAGATTTTGGTGATGCGACCACCGGTATCATCATGTCCGGCTATTATGTCGGATTCTTTCTCGGCAGCATCATTGTACCGAAATTTGTCAGCCGGGTTGGCCATATCCGTGTGTTTGCGGCGCTGGCAACCATCGCGTCCTCCACGGTCCTTATCCATGCTGTCTTTGTCGATCCCGTACCATGGGTGCTGATGCGTGTTGTCACCGGCTTTGCCTATGCGGGCCTGTATATCGTTGCGGAAAGCTGGCTGAACGAGGTCGCGACCAATAAGACCCGGGGCACGCTGCTGTCGATCTATATGGTTGTCTCGATGGGGGCGGTCGGGGCCGGCCAGTTCATGCTGGTGCTGTCGGACCCGGATGGTTTTGTCCTGTTCATTCTGGTTTCGGTCATCGTTTCCTGCTCGCTGGTGCCGCTGGCCATTTCGACATCGCGGGCGCCCGGCTTCGACAAGCCGTCGCGGATCAGCCTGCGTGAGATATTCGATGCCTGTCCGACCGGGGTGCTGGTTTCCTTTCTCAATGGTCTTGGCTTTGGCGCGATCTTTTCCATCGGTGCGGTGTATGCCCGCGCCATCGGTTTCAGTCTGGGTGAGACCTCGGTTTTCATGGCAGCCTCCTTCATAGCGCCGGTTTTTGTGCTCTGGCCGATTGGCGCCCTGTCGGACAGGCTGGACCGCCGTCTGGTTATTTTCGGTATTGCGGTAATTTCCGCCGCCGCTGCCGGTGCTGTTGCCCTGCTGACGGCAGAAGCCAGTTTCATCTGGCTGGTGATTGCTTTCGGTACATTGGGGGCTTTCTCGACACCGATCTATTCACTCTGCATCGCCTACACCAATGACTATCTGGAATATGAACAGATGGTAGCCGCCTCGGCAAAGCTGGTGCTGGTCAATGGGCTGGGTGCTGTTGCCGGGCCGGTGACGGTGGCGACTGCGATGAGCTGGTATGGTGATGCCGCCTTTGGCTGGACGCTGGGTGCAATTTACGGAGCGATTGCGCTGTTTGTCGCCTACCGGATGACCGTCCGCAGTTCGCTGCCGTCAGAAGACCAGACCAGCTATGTCGCGGTCTCGCCGCGCGGCTCAATGGTGGCGGCGATCATGACAGCGGATGAAATGGAAGAAACCGGTTCCGACAACGCGGATACTGACAAGACGGGGACCGGAGAAGACCAGATAAAGATATCGGAAACTGCCTGATCGCTCACTTGCGCGGCGGCCTTTCGGAACGCTTGGAGCCGCCGTCGCTGCCGATTATGATATGCAGATGCGTATCTCTGTCCTCCTTGCCGTTGTTCTGTTCTGTCTTGCTGCCGGTTCTGCACAGGCACAGGATGCCGGAAAGTTTTTTCAGGACTGCCCGAAATGCCCGGAGATGGCTGTCATCCCCGCCGGTGAATTCATCATGGGTGACAAGGCGGGCCGGCCGACCGAGAAGCCGACGGTACGGGTAAAGCTGGCCAGGCCGTTTGCCCTGTCCCGGACAGAAATCACCTGGAATCACTGGCAGGCCTGTGTTGCTGCGAAAGGCTGTGATGCCATTGCCAGCGATCATGGCTGGGGCCGGGGGAAACGGCCCGTCATCAACATGACCTTCGCGCAGGCCGAAGCCTATATCGCATGGTTGTCGCGCATCACCGGCAAGATCTATCGCATGCCGTCAGAAGCAGAATGGGAGTATGCCGCCCGGGGTGGCACCCGCACCCATTACTGGTGGGGTGACGAAGTCGGGCAGGGACTGGCGAACTGCCGGGAATGTGGTGCCGGTGAATTCAGCGGACATAAAAGCGCACCAACCCGCACTTTCAAGCCGAACCCCTTTGGCCTGTATGAAATGCACGGCAATATCTGGGAATGGACGGCTGATTGCTGGCACCCGAATCATGAGGGGGCTGATCCCACGGGCAAACCGCGTGTAACTGAAAAATGCCTGCTGAAGACGATCCGTTCCGGGTCCTGGTACTATTTCTCACCGGTTTCAAAAGCTGCCAGCCGGGCCAAGAATGATGCCCGTATGAAAAGCTACAATATCGGTATCCGGGTCGCCCGCGAGATGGATTAGACGGCTTTATTCTGACCGTTTCCTTCCACATAAGAATCACCAGATGCAATATAACTAACTATATTAATTCACTTATTATATAATTGTTGACAGTTGACAGGGGCTGGATATTTTCCCGCCATGACTGACCAGCAGACCAGATTCATCCGGCCGGGTTCCCTTGCGGAAGCAGCGCGCCGGGAAATAGAACGGCTGATCGTTGCCGGAGATCTGCCGCCGGGTGAACGGATCAATGAACTGCATCTCGCCCGCAGCATGGGGATCAGCCGGGGTCCGGTGCGGGAGGCATTGCGGGAAATGAAGGCTGATGGCCTGTTGCGCAGTGAACCCAACCGGGGCGTTTATGTGCAGGCCATTTCCGCAGCGGAGGCGCTGGAAGCCTTTGGTGAACGCTCGGCGCTCTGCTGTCACACGGTTCGGGAGGTGGTGCGCAAGCCGGTCGCCGGTCTGGTGTCGATGCTTCGTCAGCAGGTTGAGGATATGCAGCTTGCTGCCGATCATGATGATCATGAACGGTATTATGATCTCAATGACGCCTTTCATACGACGATCGTCGATGCGGCGGGAAACCGGCGTATCTCGCATAATCATGAACGCACCCTGCGGGATCTGCGGCTATACCGCATGCGGACCCTTGTGCATGGCCGGGGGCTGAAGAAATCGAATGAAGAACATCGGGCCATTGTCGACGCCATCGCCGCAGGCGATGCAGACCGGGCAGGGCAACTGATGGAAGATCATATTTGGAAGGGCCGGGAGCAGTTCATCTCCCGTCCGGGAAATTTTAACTCTGTTGACGGCAACAAGCCGGGAGGAAAAGCGACATGACGAAACTTAAACTATGGGGCCGCCCATCCTCCGCTCATACCCAGCTGGTTCTGCTGGCACTAGCCGAACTGGGGCGTGATTACGATTTAACCCTCGCCAGCGCCACCATGGGGTCGACTGGCCATGTGGCAAAAGGCAACAAGGCATTTGGCGTTGTTGATACGCCGGAATATCTGGCGATGAATCCCAATGGTACGATCCCGACCATTGATGATGACGGCTTCATTCTGTGGGAATCAAATGCGATTGTTCAGTATCTCGGCATGAGCTGCGATCCGGAACTGTTCTATGGCAATGATCACAAGATTTTCGTCTCGGCCTCCCGCTGGATGATATGGGCGGACAATGAACTGATGCGCCCGATGCATCACTATGTGAAACATACGATCCGTTTCCCGGAGGAAATGCGGGATGCTGCTGTTGCAAGCCAGTCCCGGGATGCCCTGATCAAGGGGATGGCAATTGTCGACGGACAGCTGGGGAAAACCACTTATATCGTCGGAGACAGGTGGTCGATGGGCGATATTCCGATGATGATCCGGGTGCATCGCTGGAAGCTTCTGGAAATTGACGGCCCGGCCTTCCCGAATATCGAGCGCTATTACGAACAGATCCGGTCACGTCCGGCCTTTGACTCTATCGCTGACCCGAACATGCATATTGCCGGCTGATACAGAGCGGGATTACCGATCCGGGGAGGTTGGCAGCGGCGTGCCGAGAACCGTGTCGATGTAATCCCGGAAGGCGGTTGCCAGTTCCAGCGGCTGGATTTTGATCTCATCAAATCCGGTTGCCTGAGCGTGACGGCGCTTTGCCATCCATTGCCGGAAGGGCAGGCAGTAGAGATGCTCCAGGCTGCGCCGGAACTGGATGACAAAGGTCGCCCGCTGCGGCACGCCAAGGTCTTGCCAGCTGGCCAGCTGAAACAGTCGGGCTTCGCATTCCCGGTCTTCCACCGTCATCTTTGACAGACGACCAATGCGGTGCTGGGTGCCATGACCCACGATTTCATGGACGATGGTCCCCGCAAGTTCATCGGCATCCCGGTACAGGACCTGTTTGCCAAGGACGGCGACAAAGGTCAGCGGTGTCCGGCGGTCAATTTCATCGATACCGGATTCGGTCTGGAACCGGGCAAGCCGGTTTTCAGTCAGTGAGCTTTCGGCATGCTGCGGATCGTAGATGATCACGACCGTACCGATTTGTTTCAGCCTGTCGATCAGCCGGGCATTCAGCGGGGATTTTCGGTAAATCAGATTTAGCGCGGTTCTGATTTTCTCGATGGCGACAGTGGGTCTGATGATCCGTTCGAGCGTTTCTGCGCCGGGTGCAACCAGCAGGGTGATGCCCCGATAGGCATCTGCCGCGACGACAGGGCTCGCGCAAAACGTCAGCGCGATCAACAGCATCGCCCGCCTGATTATGACCCACATCATCTCGCCCACCCTGTCCTCAGCGTCTGAGAGTATCAGGCGGGATAAGTTTCGTCAGCCGTCATAGCATCCGGCGATACGGCCGCGCTGGCGTACCAGACCGAGAATGCGGTCAATGGTCGGGGTCGCAATTCCGGTGAGCCGGCCCAGCTCGGAGACTGCGCCGACGATGGCGTCAATCTCCATGGGGCGCCCGGCTTCGAGGTCCTGCAGCATGGAGGTCTTGTGGGCCCCGACATCGCCGCCCCAGGTGATTCGGGTGTCCACATCGACCGGAAATTTGATGCCAAGTTCGGTTGCCACGGTCTGTGACTCGACCATGATCTCGCGGATTACCGGTACTGTATTCGGGTCGCTGGCGAGGATATCCAGTGTGGCATGGGTCAGCACGCTGATCGGGTTGAAGGACAGGTTACCCCACAGCTTGACCCAGATATCGTCACGTATCCGGGTGCGGGGGGGCGATTTGAATCCGGCATTCATCATCACTTTCGACAGTTTCCTGATCCGGTCTGACCGGCTGCCATCCGGCTCGCCAATCTGGAAACGGTTGCCCTTCACATGCCGGATGACGCCGGGTTCGATGATGTCACAGGCCGGATAGACAACACAGCCGATGGCCCGTGCCGGGTCCATATGCTCCCAGACCGATCCGTCCGGATCGACGCTGCTGACCCTTGTGCCGTCATACTTGCCGCCCTCCTTGTAGAAATACCAGTAGGGGATGCCATTCTGTGCGGTGACAATCATCGTATCGTCATGCAGCAGCGGTGCGACAGTGGGCGCAATCTTCGGCAGGGAATGAGCTTTCAGGCCGATGATGACCACATCCTGTGGTCCGGCTTCTGCCGGATCATCCGTACAGACGGGATGACAGACATGCTCCTCGCCACCGCTCAGCAGCTTCAGCCCGTTGGCTTTCATGGCGGCGAGATGCGGCCCCCGGGCGATCAGCGTGACCTCTTCACCGGCCATGGAAAGACCGGCCCCGAGATATCCGCCGATTGCGCCGGCGCCGTAGATACAGATTTTCATGATGTCAGCCCCAGCTTGTCTGCCAGCCCGATGCGCTGGAGTTTGCCTGTCGCGCCCTTTGGAATTTCATCAAGGAAGACGATTTTCTTCGGCACCTTGAAGTCCGACAGCCGGTTTGCGGCAAATTCCCGGATCTGGGGTTCGGTGGCGATACCCCCTTCGCGCAGTACGATGGCTGCGGCAACTTCCTCGCCCAGCTTGTCGTGGGGCAGGGCAAAGGTGACGGCCTGTCCCACGGCGGGGTGGTCCATCAGCACTTCATCAACTTCACGGGGGGAGACTTTTTCCCCGCCACGGTTGATGATTTCTTTCAGGCGGCCTGTAATCCGCAGATATCCTTCATCATCAAGAACGCCCTGATCGCCGGTCCGGAACCATCCATCGGTGAAGGCTTCGGCGTTCGCCGTGGGGTTGTTGCGATAGCCACCGAAAACATTCTCGCCACGGATAACGACCTCACCGGTCTCTCCGGTGGTGAGCAGTTTTCCGTCCAGTGACATGATGCTGACTTCCGGTCCGGCCTGCTGGCCGACACTGCCGGGCTTGCGGGCCTTCGGCGGCAGCGGGTTGGCAGCCATCTGGTGGGCCGCCTCAGTCATGCCATAGGCTTCGATGACCGGGGCATCAAAGGTTTCCTCCAGCGCAGCCATGACCTGCGGCGGCAACGAGGCAGAGGAGGAACGGATGAAGCGCAGGGGAGAGGTCTTGATACTGTCGGGGTTGCGGGCAGCACGCGACAGGATTGCCTGATGCATGGTCGGGACGGCGGTGTACCAGGTCGGGCGTGCTTCATCCATCCAGCTGAAGAAACGCAGCGCATTGAAGCCGGGACTGCAGAAAATCGAGGCCCCGGCGGAAAGTGACGACAGAACCGCCGCAATCAGCCCGTGAATATGGAACAGGGGCATCACGTTGAGACAGCGGTCAGCGCTGGTCAGCGCCAGGCTGGCCGCGACGTTGCTGGCAGAGGCACAGATATTACGCTGCGACAGGGGGACGATTTTTGGCCGCGATGTCGTGCCCGATGTATGCAGTACCAGCGCGATGGCATCCGGGTCCTGCGGGCCATCGGTGCGGGCGGGACCAGCCGGAGTTCCGCTCAGGGTGAAATCGCCGGCGGCAGCGCCGGGCGTCAGCTCGATGACGGGAATGCCGAGTTTTGTCGCAACCTCCCGTGCCGGTGTCTCGTCTCCGCTCTGGACAACCAGTGCGCGGGCTTCCAGATCCTGCAGATAGAAATCGAATTCCTCTGCCCGGTAAGCCGGGTTCAGGGGGGCGGTGGTAACGGCGGCAGCCATGGTCACAAAGGCGGTCGCCATTTCCGGCCCGTTCGGCAGTACAATGGCAACGGCATCCCCGTGGCCCAGGCCAAGGCTGTTCAGGGTTCCGGTTGTGCGTTCGACCAGTTCGCGCAGGCCAAGGTAACTGAGGGCCGGGCGGTCGGGAGCAGAAATGGCATCGGTATCGTCGCGGGCAGGGCCCAGCAGATCATGAATGGTTCTGGCGGACATGGACGTTTCCTTTTCCTTATTCCCGGGATCGTCACCTGTCCCCGGCGGCGCGTCAATGGCGGGAGCAGCCGATTGAGGCTAATCCTTGCCGTGCTTTCCGCGGAACGGTAAAACCCGGGCCATATCCCGCACCCTGTATTTCTCCAAGGACGCTTATGGTTCCGCAACCCCGTGTCATCGGCTACATCAACTGGCTAGGCCTCTGGACCCTTTATATGAAAGAGGTCCGGCGGTTCACCTCGGTCTATACCCAGACCCTGATGGCACCGATTGTCACCACTTTGCTGTTTCTGACGATCTTCTGGCTGGCGCTGGGCGGTGCGGTGCGGGAAGTCGGCGGGGTGCCGTTCCTGGCTTTTCTGGCGCCGGGTCTGGTGATGATGGCTATTGCGCAGAACGCCTTTGCCAATACGTCCTCATCCTTCGTGATCTCGAAAATTCAGGGCAATATCGTTGATGTGCTGATGCCACCGCTGGGAGCCGGCGAGTTGCTCACCGCCTTTGCACTGGGGGGCATGACCCGTGGCCTGTGCGTCGGCATTGTCGTGCTGCTGGCGATGGCCTTCGTTGCCCCGATCGGAATCGACAATCTGTTCCTGATTGTTTTCCATGCCGCGGCGGCGTCGCTGTTGCTGTCGCTGCTTGGCATACTCGGCGGTATCTGGGCCGAGAAGTTCGATCATATCGCCGCAGTGACCAATTTCGTCGTCACGCCGCTCAGCTTTCTCTCCGGCACTTTCTATTCCATTGAACGCCTGCCCGAGACGGTGCAGACCATCGCACATTTCAACCCGTTCTTTTACATGATCGACGGCTTTCGCGCCGGATTCATCGGTCGTTCGGACGCCGAACCCCTGCTGGGTGTAGCGGTTATGCTGGGGGTTGATCTGATGCTCTGGGCACTCTGCTACCGGTTACTCCGGTGCGGCTACAAGCTGAAAGCCTGACCGGTGCAGGTCCGCAGCGTCGGTCTCGTCAACTGGATGGGTATCGCGACGCTGGTCCGCCGTGAATGGCTGCGGATGCTCGATATCTACAAGATCACCCTGCTGGCCCCGGCTGTCACTGCGCTGCTGATGCTGGCGGTCTTCGGGCTGATTCTGGGTGATCTGCGGGAGACGATAGGCGGCGTACCGGCAATCCTGTTCATCGCTCCCGGACTTGTGGCCTATGCCATGATGGAACGGACGTTTGAGGATTCCTCGATCTCCCTCATGTTCGACAAGATGGAGGGCATTATCGGTGATGTACTGGTGCCCCCGATGGGGCCGGGTGAGCTGATTACCGGTTATCTGCTGTCGGGCATCATCAACGGACTGCTGAACCTTGCGATTGTCGGCAGCGTGGTCTGGCTCTGTTCACCGATGACAGTCGAAGCCCCGCTGCGCCTGCTGTTTTTTGTCCCGGCGATCCTGCTGCTGCTGTCGTCCCTTGGTATGGTCCTCGGCATCTTCGCCAATAAATGGGACCAGTGGCAGGCCGTGGAAACCTTCGCTTTCATGCCGCTGACCTATCTTTCCGGCATGTTCTTCACCGCCGACCGTCTGCCCGAATCGCTGCGCTGGATCGTCGAGATCAATCCGCTTTATTACGCGATTGATGGTATGCGCGGCGGCTTCCTCGGCCAGTCTGAAGTCGACCCGCTGACCGGCTTCAGCGTGGTGCTGGGATCAGCCCTGGCAGTCACCGCCGCCGTCTGGCTGATGTTCCGGTCCGGATATCGTCTGAAAGACTGAGCCGCCCGATTTTCGTTAATATACAACCCCTCCCCTCCCTCATCCTGAACTCGTTTCAGGATCTCCTGAGACCGCTCCAGGCCTGTCTGCACAAGCTCAGACAGGCGGGTGGGGTCCTGAACCGAGTTCAGGAAGAGGAGGGAGGTATGAGAGAGGCGGGTAAACTGCGGGTTCGGCGGGGAACTGGCGTTGCGTGCGGGCCTCAGCCCTCGGTGGCGGCCATGCAGTCGCGCCACATATGGTCGGCGCGGCCGCGTTCGCGTTCTTCCTGATCGTAGACCTTGTCGATCTCGGCTTGCCAGACCTCGCGTTCATAGTCGGTGTCGGCGGCTTTCAGGCTTTCGCGGTAGATGTCTTCTGCATAGCTGCGGTTGGTCTCGATCTCGTCTAGGAGGGCGTCGAGAGCCGTCCGGCATTCCTCGGGCGTGACCGCCATCGCCGGGGCGGTGGAGAGCAGCAGGACAGGCAGAACAAGCAGCAGGCGCATGATGAGTACCGGACAAGGAATGTTTCCCTCCCGGATCGCTCCGGGAGGGAAGACAGAGTGACCGTTAAGCGGCCAGCTTGTCCAGTTCGCCGATCAGGGCTTTGCCCATGCCGGTGCAGGAGGTCAGGGTCTTGCCGTCCTGCATGATGTCACCGGTACGCATACCGCTGGCCAGAAGGTTCATGACACCCTGTTCGATCAGGTCGGCATCTTCTGTCATGTCGAAGCTGTAACGCAGTGTCATCGCATAGCTGAGCAGGGTTGCCAGCGGGTTGGCCTTGTCGGTGCCTGCAATGTCGGGCGCGGAGCCATGTACCGGCTCGTAGAGGGCGCGGCGGCGGCCGGAATCGTCGGCAGCGCCGAGAGAGGCTGACGGCAGCATGCCGAGTGAGCCGGTCAGCATGGCTGCACAATCCGACAGGATATCGCCGAACAGGTTGTCGGTCACAATGACGTCGAACTGCTTCGGGTTGCGGACCAGCTGCATGGCGCAGTTGTCGGCATACATATGTTCGGTGGTGATGTCGGGGAAGTCCTTCGCCACTTCGGTGGCAATCTGACGCCACAGCACACCGGTCTCCATGACATTCGCCTTCTCGACGGAATGCAGCTTGCCGGAACGCTTGCCGGCCAGTTCGAAGGCCACCCGGCAGACCCGCTCGATTTCATCGGAGGCGTAGATCTGTGTATCAATGGCCTGCTTGCGGCCGTCCGGGAGGGTGGAAATGCCGCGTGGTTCACCGAAATAGACACCGCCGGTCAGTTCGCGAACGATCATCAGGTCGAGGCCGGAGACCAGTTCTTCCTTCAGGCTGGAGGCCTGTGCCAGTGCCGGCAGGCAGGTCGCCGGGCGAAGATTGGCGAACAGGTCCATTTCCTTGCGGAGTTTCAGCAGGCCCGCTTCCGGACGCAGGTGGCGTTCGACATTATCCCATTTTGCACCGCCAACAGCACCGAACAGTACCGCATCGACAGAGAGCGCAGTTTCCAGCGTCTTGTCAGCCAGCGAGGTGCCATATTCGTCATAGGCTGCCCCACCAACCTTGTCTTCGCTGATGTCGAAGGAGACATGGCGGCGTTTGTCCATCCATTCGATGACACGCCGTACTTCAGCCATCACTTCCGTGCCGATGCCATCACCAGGCAGGATCAGCAATTTTTTATTGGCAGCCATAGTCGTTTCCTCCGTCGGAATGAATATTGATTCTGTTGATGCTGTTTTTAGCGGTCAGACCGGGTCACCGAAAGGTACAATTTATGAAACCTTTGAATGATGCAGAGTCACGATAACCTCGGTTCCCTGCCCGACTGTGCTTTCGATCCGGGTTGAGCCACCGAGCAGGCCGGACAGGCTGTTCACAATAGCCAGGCCAAGGCCGGTCCCCTGATTCTGAGCCGCCAGGTTTGGGTCGCCCTGACGATAGGGAGTCAGGACATCTTTCAGCTTGTCTGCGGGAATACCGGCACCTGTATCGCGTACCCGCAGAAGGGTGACGCCATTACGTGTGACAGCTGCAACATAGATCTGTCCGGCTTCCGGTGTGAAGCGCACTGCGTTTGACAGCAGATTAACGAGAATCTGGAAAATCATCCGCCGGTCACTGTAAATCTCCGGATCACCGTCAATCTGGACCGTTATTTCCGGGCATTGTCCCCCGCTTCCGCGGCGGGCAATGTCACAGGCTTCGGTGATGATGTTCTTGATGTCGCACCATTCGAAAACCGGCTCAAGTGCACCGGCTTCGATTTTCGACAGATCAAGCAGATCATTGATCAGGTCCAGCAGATGCGTTGCTGCATTCAGGACATCTTCGTTATAGGCCTTATATCTATCGCCAATCGGGCCAAAAATTTCACTGCGCATCAGGTCGGACATGCCCATGATGGCATTCAGTGGTGTCCGCAGGTCATGGCTCATCTGAGCCAGAAAGCTGGATTTCGCGTTGTTTGCCTGTTCCGCTTCAGCCCTGGCAAGCATGGCGAGAGTCAGGGCGTCGCGAAGCTCGGTCGTGCGTTCTTCAACCCGTCTTTCCAGTGACTCATTCATGGCCGCAAGCCGGTCGACAATGCTGCGGGATTCGGTTGTGTCCTCACCGCTGACGATAATTGAAGGGAGACCGGTAACCGGGTCAAAAGCAGGCTGGGCATTCAGCCGGTACCATCGTTTCCCGCTGGCGGTAATGACGATTTCTTCATACCACCCGGAAATGCCCTGGGACACGTCTTCCAGAATGCGGTCACCGGTTTCAGGGTCTTCAAACATCGCCCTGATGGTGATATCTGCGGACATGGAAGGCAGGGCTGGGAAGACCGATGCAGCGGCAGGGTTCTGTGACAGCAGGCGTCCTTCTTTGGAGTAAGTCCGGACGATTGTCTGGCTGTATCTTGCGGCCTCCAGAAGGCGCTGGGCATTCGGGTCCGGATCACCCGCCTTGTCCTGCGGCATGACAATCAGATGTATGAGGACGGCAGCACGGCCTTCTTCGATCAGCAGGGGGGAAAGATGCAGCAGTGCGTTTGTCGGATGCCCCTTCGGATAGAGTGTCCAGGACTCTGAAGCGAAGGAGCCTTCCGGCGTATTGTTGAAACTGTCACGTAATCTCTGGCGCACCATGTCGGTGTCGCTGGAGAAATCACGTGATTTCAAGTCTGTCAGATCGTCGGCCTGCCAGAATTCAATTGCCGCCTGATTGCCCCACCAGATCCGATGATGGTCGAGATCAAAGACCCAGCTGGCAGCCGGAATCAGATTGAGGGCTGCCAGCTGGTCGTAGTTGCTTACTTTCTGCATCCCGGGGACCAGAAAATGCTCAGGAGACCCTGTCCGGGTTTACTCTGCAGCCTGATTTGACAGCCAGGGCTGGGACATTTTCCGTTCGGTCTCAAAATTGTCGATCTTGTCTGCTTTCTGTTCGGTCAGGCCGATATCGTCGAGACCGTTCAGCAGGCAATGTTTACGAAAAGCATCGACTTCAAAGCTGATTTCGCCGCCATCCGGACCCTGAATGGTCTGGTTTTCAAGATCGATGGTGATCGTGGCATTGGCGCCACGTTCAGCGTCTTCCATCAGCTGATCGACCTGCTCGCGCGGCAGCTTGATCGGCAGGATGCCGTTCTTGAAGCAGTTATTGTAGAAGATATCGGCGAAAGACGGTGCAATGACGCAGCGAATGCCGAAGTCGAGCAATGCCCAGGGGGCATGTTCGCGGCTGGAGCCACAGCCGAAATTTTCGTGAGCAACCAGAATCTGCGCCTTGCGCCAGGCCTGCTTGTTCAGCACGAAATCGGGTTTCTCCGAACCGTCGTCATTATAGCGCCATTCCGCGAACAGGTTCTTGCCGAGACCGGTGCGTTTGATGGTCTTCAGGAAGTTCTTCGGAATGATCGCATCGGTGTCGATGTTCACATGTGGCAGCGGGGCCGCAACAGCGGTCAGTTTGTTGAACTTGTCCATGTTACTTTCTCCCTCAGACCAGTTTGCGAACGTCGGTCAGATGACCCATGACGGCAGCCGCCGCGGCCATTGCCGGGCTCATCAGGTGGGTACGTCCCCCCTTGCCCTGGCGACCTTCGAAATTACGGTTGGATGTCGAGGCACAGCGCTCACCGGCTTCCAGCTTGTCGGCGTTCATCGCCAGACACATGGAGCAACCCGGCTCACGCCAGTCGACACCGGCTTCGATAAAGATCTTGTCGAGGCCTTCCTCGATGGCCTGTTCGCGCACCAGGCCGGAACCCGGGACGATCAGGGCGTGAACACTGTCGGCAACCTTGCGGCCCTTCAGTACTTCGGCGGCGGCGCGCAGATCTTCGATACGGCCATTGGTGCAGGAGCCGATGAACATCTTGTCGATCTTCACTTCTTCCAGCGGGGTGCCGGATGTCAGGCCCATATATTCCAGTGACCGCTTGACGGCTGAACGCTTGCCGAGGTCTGCGAAGTCTTCCAGTGCCGGTACCCGGGCGCTGATCGGCAGGGCATCTTCCGGGCTGGTGCCCCAGGTGACCTGTGGTTCGATTTCGCTGGCATCCATGGTGACTTCCTTCTGGTAAACCGCACCGTCATCAGACGGCAGGGTCTTCCAGTAGGAGACAGCGGCTTCCCATGCGGCGCCCTTCGGCGACATCGGGCGGCCTTTCAGATAGTCGAACGTGGTTTCGTCCGGTGCAATCAGGCCGGCGCGGGCACCGCCTTCGATGGTCATGTTGCAGACCGTCATGCGACCTTCCATCGACAGATCCCGAATTGCCTGTCCGGCGAATTCGATGACATAACCTGTACCGCCGGCGGTACCGATCTTGCCGATCAGGGCCAGCACCAGATCTTTCGCGGTGCAGCCGACCGGCAGCTTGCCGGTGACATTGATGCGCATGTTCTGCAACTGCGGCTGAACCAGTGTCTGGGTCGCCAGCACATGTTCAACTTCCGAGGTGCCGATACCGAATGCCAGGGCGCCGAAGGCACCGTGGGTCGCGGTATGGCTGTCGCCGCAGACGATGGTGGCGCCGGGCAGGGTGAAGCCCTGTTCCGGGCCGATGATATGCACGATGCCCTGACGCGGGTCGAAGGTATCAAACAGCGGCACGCCGAAATCTGCGCAGTTCTTCTGCAGGGTTTCGACCTGAATACGGCTTTCCTCATCCTCGATACCGGCTTCCCGGTTCTTGGTCGGCACATTGTGATCGGGGACCGCGAGGGTGAGTTCCGGACGACGGACCTTGCGACCGGTCAGCGTCAGGTTCTCGAAAGCCTGCGGGCTGGTAACTTCATGGACCAGGTGGCGATCAATATAGATCAGGCATGACCCGTCATCCTGACGATCAATCAGGTGGGTATCCCAGATTTTTTCGAACAATGTGCGCGGTGCAACCATATCAGTCATGCCTCTCCATCTGGCGGAACCAGTCCGCTGTGACTCTCTTCCCGAAACGAAAAGCGCCGCAGCCCTGAGCGGGTGCGGCGCTGGTCGTCTTATTCGCCGGACGCTGCCGCGGCTTCGGCTTTTTTCTTCCGGCGCGATGTCCGGTTCTCAGCAGCTGCAACCCGTTCTTCCTGGCGCAGTTTCGCCTTCGTACCGGTTGTCTGCTCGGCGATACGCGCGGACTTGCCGGCGCGGCCACGCAGATAATACAGCTTCGCACGACGAACCTTGCCGCGGCGAACCACTTCGATTTCTGCAACGTTCGGGCTGTAGAGCGGGAACACGCGCTCCACGCCTTCGCCGTAGGACAGCTTGCGGACCGTGAAGTTGGAGTTCAGGCCGTTATTGCTGCGGGCGATGCAAACGCCTTCATAGGCCTGCAGACGCTCACGATCGCCTTCGACGACCTTCACCTGCACGCGAACCAGGTCGCCCGGTGCAAATTCCGGAATGTTCTTGCCGAGCGTTTGGATCTGATCGGCTTCGATCTGTTCAATCATATTCATGGCTTTACGCCCTTTCCTGCTGCTTTGTCGCGACGTCCCCGGAATTATCCCGGTCAGTGCGATACCGGGCCCAGAGGTCCGGTCGGCGCGCTGCCGTAAGTTCTTCCGACTGGCCGCGACGCCAGTCCTCGATATTCCCATGATGCCCGGAGATCAGAACCTCCGGCACCGCCCGACCCCGCCAAACCTGGGGCCTTGTATAGTGGGGATGCTCCAGCAACCCCGTCTCGAAACTCTCTTCCGACAGCGATTCCTCGCTGCCGACCACACCCGGTAACAACCTGACGCAGGCGTCCATGACGGCCAGTGCCGCCGGTTCGCCACCCGACAGGATGAAGTCACCGAGGCTGATTTCCTCAACCTCATGAGCCTCCAGCACACGCTGGTCGACCCCTTCAAACCGTCCGCAGAGGATCCGCAATCCCGGACCTTCCGCCAATTCACGCGCGCGCTTCTGGTCGAAGCGGCGTCCACGCGGGCTGAGATAGATCAGCGGGCCAACGCCACCGGCGCCTTCAATGGCGTCGCTGACAACGTCGGGCCGCATAACCATGCCGGCACCACCTCCGAACGGGGTGGCATCGACAGAGGCGTGTTTATCGCGTGCAAAACTGCGGATGTCCACAGTTTCAAGCGACCACAGCCCCTTCTCCAACGCGCGTCCTGCCAGCGACAGGCCCAGCGATCCCGGAAACATTTCCGGGAAGATCGTGAGCAGGGTGGCATGCCATCCCTTGTTCTGTTCGGCTGACTCAGTCATCGCCTTTTACGTCACCTTCACCGGCACCTTCCGGTGCCTCGCCGTCTATCTCTTCCGGCGGATCATATATAATCCGCCCACCCGCAATATCTACCAGAGGTACTGCCGCCAGGGTGAAGGGCGTCAGTACTGCCGGGGCATCCGGCCGGACGATCTCAAGAATATCGCCCGCGCCATGGTCCGCGACGCTCTTTACTTTTCCGAACGGTGTCCCGTCCGGCAACTCCACCACCAGACCGACCAGATCGGTATGGTAGTATTCTTCTTCTTCCGGCTCCGGAAACCGGGCGCGATCGACATAAAGCCGTACACCCTTCAGAGCCAGTGCCGCATCGCGATCCGAAATCCCCTTTACCCGGGCGGTCAGCAAACCTTTTGCCTCGCCGGTCAGCTGGATCTCGTATCGCGTCGTTCCCGCTTCGTCTTCCAGCGGTCCGTAGGATGCAATATCCGACGATTCCGCTGTGAACGACTTCAGACGAACGCCACCGCGTACTCCATGCGCGCCGGCAAAGGCGCCGATGCAGACGCGGCTGTCCGTCATGATCGTCAGCTCGCGGCGGTTTCTTCAGCCGGTGCTTCTTCTGCGGCAGCTTCTTCAGCAGGAGCTTCTTCAGCCGGTGCAGCAGCAGCGGCAGCAGCCGCTTCAGCTTCTTCCTTGGCTTTGGCGGCAGCATCTTCAGCGGCCTTCGCCTTGGCTTTCAGAAGTTCCTGGGCCTTGGCTTTCGGCTGGTTCTTCTTGGTCTGGCTCGGGATCGCCGGCATCGGGATGATGTCTGCCTGACCGAGGAACTTCGCAACGCGCTCTGACGGCAGGGCGCCAACGCCCATCCAGTATTTGATCCGGTCTTCCTTCAGCAGGATACGTTCCGGGTGATCCTGCGGGACCATCGGATTGTAGGTGCCGACACGCTCGATGAACTTGCCATCACGCGGTGAGCGTGAATCGGCAATCACGATGCGGTAGTACGGGCGCTTCTTGGCGCCGCCACGGGACAGTCTGATACGAAGAGACATTCAGGTAGTTCCTTTCTTTACGAATTCAGTGATTAACGCGGACCGCCAAAGCCCGGCGGCATCATGCCGGCCAGTCCGCGCATCATTCCTTTTTTGCCCATTTTCCCCATCTTCCGGACCATGTCGGCCATCTGACGGTGCTGTTTCAACAGGCGGTTAACGTCCTGGACATCCACGCCGGAGCCAGCGGCAATGCGCTTGCGGCGGGAGCCATTGATAAGTTTCGGGTTGGCCCGCTCGGATTTGGTCATCGACGAGATGATCGCCGTTTGCCGTCCGATGGCCTTGCTGTCGATATTGGCGTTGGCGAGCTGCTTCTTCATCTTGCCGACACCGGGCAACATGCCGAGCAGACCTTCCATGTCACCCATATTGGTAATCTGCTTCAGCTGGGCCGCCATGTCATCGAGGTCGAACTTGCCCTTCTGGAGTTTCTTGGCCAGTGCTTCGGCTTCATCCGCCTCGAACTGTTCCGTGGCTTTCTCGACCAGCGAGACCACATCGCCCATGCCCAGAATACGGCCGGCGATACGTTCGGGATGGAATGGCTCCAGATCTTCCAGCTTTTCACCGACACCGAGCAGCTTGATCGGACGTCCGGTCACGGCCCGCATGGACAGTGCGGCACCACCGCGTGCATCACCGTCAACACGGGTCAGCATGATGCCGGTCAGACCGACACGCTGGTTGAAGGTGTCGGCAACATTGACCGCGTCCTGACCGGTCATGGCGTCAGCCACCAGCAGCGTTTCTGCCGGCTTGGTGGCATCACGGACCTGCTCGACCTCGGTCATCAGCGCATCATCGATCGACAGGCGACCGGCGGTATCGAGAATATAAACGTCAAAGCCTTCGAGCAGCGCCGTCTGGCGGGCGCGCTTGGCGATGGCGACAGGCGGTTCGCCCGGAACAATGTTCAGGGTCTGCACCAGAATGCTGTCACCGAGTGTCTGCAACTGCTGCTGGGCGGCCGGACGGTAAACGTCGAGCGATGCCATCAGCACGCGCTTGCGGTCTTTTTCGGTCAGACGCTTGGCGATCTTGGCACAGGATGTGGTCTTACCGGATCCCTGCAGACCAACCACCATGATGCCCATCGGCGGGCTGACGGTCAGGTCCAGATCCTCGACCTGACGGCCCAGCATGTCGGTCAGGGTGTCGTGGACGATCTTGACGACCTGCTGGCCGGGCGTGACCGACTTCAGAACCTTTTCGCCAACGGATTCTTCGCGAACCTTGTCGATCAGTTCCTTGACGACCGGCAGGGCGACGTCGGCATCGAGCAGCGCAACACGGATTTCGCGGAGCGCTTCCGATACATCGGACTCGCTCAACGCGCCGCGGCGTTTCAGCTTCTCGAAGACGTCACCAAGTCTGGTCTGTAAGGCGTCGAACATCGGCACTTCCGTTAGTAACAACAGTTCTGATCGCCCAAACGCAAATGCGCCAGTGCGCGAACCCTCGCGGACTGGCGGACCCCCGTGTAGATATGGATACGGGAGCAGCTGTGTCTGAACTCTGCAGAACGGCGGGCTTTAAACGGCAAATCGGGCTGCGAGTCAAGGCCCGGCTTGATTTCGGGGCGTGGCGGCGGAGACTTGATCCATATATTGCTGATGATGAGGAATATCCATGCAGTCACTTCACCGCCTTGCGGCTTTTGCGGCCCTGCTGGCATTGACCGCCTGTGACGATGTGCCGACCTCCGTGGTCAGCTATCAGGAAAGCGGTATCGACAGCACGCTGATTGCGACTATTGCCGATGGTCCGATGCCGGTGGTGGTGATCGGTGATCCCTTCAATGACGGCAGTGTGGCGGAACGGACGCTGAAGGAAATGTCGGTCGTACAAATTGGTCGGGCGATCGAATATGCGCAGGCCGGGCCGGATTTTCCGACTGATGACGCTCGCACCTTTGTGGTCTTCAATGGCTCCGGAGCGTCGGGTGAGCGGATATGTCAGGGAGAGGTTCCGGAGACTGCCGCGGTGGGCAGTGGTGAACTGACCCTGCGGATGGTGTTCTGCGGCGGGTCACGTCGCCTGTCTGACGTACAGGGCCGGACACCGAATATTGCCACGAGCGGCCATGAGTTTTTCAGTATGCTGGTCCGGGGTGCCACGCGATCTCTCTATCGTGAGGCAGATTAGGTCGATTGATAAATATATAGGAAGCTTTGATGAATAATACTCACCGATGGGAATATTTACCCGTTTTTTCGGGTGGTTTGTTATCAGGTATATTGATTTCGGGGGCCATCGAAACTTTTTTGCAGAATGGCTTGCTGTCTTGGATTTACGACCACGAAACATTGACGGCTGGATTCATCGCAATTTTGGCAGCGGGTTTAGCATACTCGGCTGCTATGTTGCAGGTGAGGTCTGGCGAGAAAATTGCTCGCGACATTAGGGTCAGAGAACTTCGGGCCGCAAAAAGTATGATGCCGTTCGCTTTGTCTCAAATGACTGATTATGCACAAGAATCTCTCAAATTGTCTTTGGATATGGCTCTGGGCCATGCTTCAAAACCCTCGATGCCTGAGATGTCGGCTGAAATACTCAGTGTATTTCGAGATTGTATTGAAAAGGATGATACAGAGAGCTACGAAAAAATATATATGTTAATGAAGGAAGTTCAGATACAACGGGCAAGACTTAAGGATGAAATTAGAAGATATAATAAATCTGATGGAGATATGGATATCTATTTAGGAATGATGACTCCGGACGAGAGGATGAGATTCTCTGGTGGTCATGGATATAGTTCAGTGATGATCTTACTTATAGTTCAAGAGTTGTGGGGGTTTGCCAGAGAAAATAAAGATCATGAAGAAGAAAGATTAAGAAAAAATAGAGTTGATTCTATATTTATGTTTTTGAATGCTGATGAAAATACGAATTACGAGCCAGAAAATTGGCAGGGTTTCGTAGATCATCTGAAAGAAACAGTAGATAAGAGATATGTCTAAGCGGCTTCTCTAAAACTCGGATTGTTTTAGCAGGTACGTGTTCGTGCGTATTGGCTTATGCTGTGGCTTACAAGTAACAACGATTTGAGATGAGAACTTGAATTTTTATGCATTTTGATCTGATTTAAAATTAGTCAGTCAGTTTGTCCGAAAGTCCGCCAGGCCGCAATGACTCTCGATAATGTGGTGATCCAGCAGAGCGCACCGAAGGCCCAGGCCAGCACCGGGAAATATTCCGGCCACAGGCAGATCGCTACGAACAGGGCAATGGTTTCCGTGCCTTCCGTCAGGCCGCCCAGATAATAGAGTGACTTTGAGCCACGGATATCTGTCGTGATGCCCCGCTTTTCCGCCATGATGGCAAAGGTGAGGAAGCTTGCGCCGGTGCCCATGAAACTGAAGATCAGGAAGGCGGCGGGCAGGCTGTTCCCGGGGCTGGCCAGCGCAAAGCCGAAGATAATGGCCGAATAGAAAATGAAATCGCAGACGATATCGAGATAGCCGCCGAGGTCGGTTTTCCCGGTCAGCCGGGCAACCGCCCCGTCAAGGCCGTCCGACAACCGGTTGATCAGGATCAGGGTGAGTGCAAGAGGATAGGCCCCGGCGGCAATTGCCGGTACGGCAGCGAGGCCGACACAAAAACCTGCGAGAGTGACGGCGTTGGCTGATATCTTTCCGGCGACCAGTCTTTCTGCCGCAAGAGCCAGCGGGCGATCGATATAAGGTCTGATTCTGGCATCAAGCATGATGGCATTTCCCTGAGAGTCTGGAGCCAGGCGGTTAATCAGGTTGTCGCGTTTGACTGCATGCGGCATAAACAGGCAGCAGTTGAGGGGAGAATACCATGTCCGAAGATCTATCCGCCAAGCCGTTGCTTATTATTGCCGCGTCTCTTGCCTATATCATGCGCGCTGATGGTCGCATCGTCGAGGAGGAGATGGCGGAATTCATGACCGTGTTCGGCAAGCATGTCCGCCGCGGCGATCTGACCTGGGATGAGGTTTCCGCACTGACCAAGGAAGCGATTGCCTATACCGAGGTTAATGATGTCGATGATTTCCTCGAAGAAATTTCCGACAAGCTGAGCTTCGCCCAGCGTCTGTCGATCATCATGAACATGTATGATGCGGTGCTGGTTGATGGCCGGGTGGTCGAGAGCGAGCGCTGGGTCATGCAGAAATTCCAGAACAGCTTCAACATTTTCGAAGACCTGATGGGGCCGCTTCGTGAACTGCTCATTCTGAAGAATGACACCAGCCTGTTCACGTCATCCGCCAATCCGCGCAATGCGGCGGATTATCAGCTAAAAATCTCCGTCACCAAGGGATAAGCTGTCTTTCTGTCATATGTCGCATGATGGTGATCCAGCCGGACCGCCCTGTCGTAGAAAGCTGAAATGGATGACTGATCCGTATTCTGATTTTCAGGACGAGGCTGGGTATCGTGGACATAGCCGTTGCGGCAGATGGAAAATCAGCAGGAAATTCCGCCGGCTGGTTTGTGAGCAAAATGTCCGGGCGGTCTAAACCGACACCGGAATATTGTGCCGAACTGGTCCGGCGCATTGCCGAAAGTCATGACAAATCTGCTTTCGGAGAAATTTTTGACCTCTTTTCCGGGCGCCTGAAAAGCTATTTCCTCGGGCTGGGTGTCTCGGAGAATGATGCTGAGGAACTGGTTCAGGAAACCCTGATTCTGGTCTGGCGGCGTGCGGCGCAGTTTGACGGTGCAAAGGCCGGCTTCACCACCTGGCTGTTTACCATCGCCCGAAACAAGAGCATTGACCGGCTCCGCAAGGAACGCCGGCCTTCCCTGGACCCGGATGAGCCGATGCTGCAGCCGGAGCCGGAAACCGCACCGGATATAGCCCTGAACAGGGAACAGGAAGCCCTGACATTGCGTGAGGCGATAAAAACGCTGCCGCAGGAGCAATCCGATCTGATCCGGCTTGCGTATTATGAAGAACTTGCACATGGCGCGATCGCGGCAAGGCTGAACCTGCCGGTGGGGACGGTCAAATCCCGGATCCGGCTGGCGATGAAGAAACTTCGACAGGCATATGGAACAGACGAATGAAGCCGACATTTCACCCGCATGAAGAACTGCTGATGGAGTATGCCTCCGGCGCTCTCGGCGAGAGCCATGCGCTGTTGGTGGCGACGCATCTGTCTTTCTGCCCGGTCTGCCGGGAGACGGTTCGCAAGATGGAAAGCTTTGGCGGCGATCTGCTGGATCAGCTGGCTGATGTACAGATGTCAGGCCCGGCAAAGGCGGCGCTGTTCGATCAGCTTGATGATCTGGCGCCGGAACCCCTGCGCTCTGCAACGTCTCTCTCCGGTGATCACACCTGCGAGTTTCCTCCGTTGCGGGATTATCTGAGCGGCGGTCTGGCCTCGGCCAGCTGGCGCCGTCTCGGGCCGGCGGTCCGGTATGCTGACCTCAACAAGGGCCGTGACGGCGCGGATGCCCAGCTGATCCATGTGAAGGCGGGCCGTAAAAGCATTCAGCATACCCATACCGGTGATGAATGGACGCTGGTGCTGAAGGGGGCCTATGACGACGGCATTGGCCGGTATCAGGCCGGAGATGCGGTTTTTGCGGATCGTGATACCGACCACAACCCGACGGCTTTGCCGCAGGAGGACTGCATCTGTCTTGTGGTGATCGACAGCCCGATCAGGCTGACAGGTCCGGTCGGGCGTCTGTTCGACCCGATTATTTCCCGCGCTTTCGGCTGACCGGATCAGCCTGGGGGATGGGCTGACCTGTAGCGGTGAAGTGCTGCCAGGCAGGCCTGTCGGCGGTCGTCATCCTGAAACCCGGCTTCCATGGCATTTTGCGCCAGCTGGTCAATCTCGGATCGTGTCAGGTTGAGCGCCCGGGACAGGGCGAGATAGTTTTCAGTCATATAGCCGCCGAAATAGGCGGGATCATCTGAATTGATGGTTGCTTTCATCCCGGCATCCAGCATCCGGCGGACCGGATGGTCCTGCAGATCAGTGACGACCTGAAGCCGGAGGTTGGAGAGCGGGCAGACAGTCAGCGCAATGCCGTCACGGGAAATCCGTGCCGTCAGTTCAGGGTCATCAAGAGCACGGTTGCCGTGGTCGATGCGGTCAATTTTCAGCAGGTCGAGACCATCACGGACATAGTCCGCCGGTCCTTCCTCGCCACAATGGGCGACCAGCCGGTAGCCCTGACGCGCTGCTTCGGCAAAGACCCGTTCGAACTTTGCGGGAGGATGACCGACTTCCGATGAATCCAGACCAACCCCGGCGATGCGCCTCCGGTGTGGCTGCGCCTGCGCCAGGGTTTCAAAGGCGGCTTGCTCTGACAGGTGACGCAGAAAACACATGATCAGTTGCGAGGTCAGCCCGAAAGCGGCTTCGGCCCGGTCAAGAGCGGAACAGATACCGTTGAGCGCTGTTTCAAAGGCAATGCCGCGATCTGTGTGACCCTGCGGATCAAAGAAAATCTCGCAATGCAGGACATTGTCGGCATGGGCGCGCTGCAGATAGGCAAAGGTCAGGTCATGGAAATCCTGTTCGGTCTGCAAAACCGACATTCCGGCATAATAGACATCGAGAAAATCCTGCAGGCAGTCGAACTGATAGGCAGCACGCACGTCGTCCAGCGTGCTGTAGGGCAGGTCAACGCCGTTGCGCTCTGCCAGGGCCAGCATCATTTCAGGCTCCAGCGTGCCTTCGATATGGAGATGGAGTTCAGCCTTGGGCAAGCCGGCAATATAGTCTTCGATGTTGAAATCCGCCGGCTGCATGTCTGCCTCCTAATCGACGAAAACCAGTATTGCCATGACGGCGACCAGTACCCACAACGCCCAGGGCGTGGCACTGCGCCTCTTGCCGCCGCTCAGCCAGTCCATCGATTCAGGATGGACCTTGATGCCCTGTCCGGCCAGCGTGGCGACAGCCTTCTCGGCATTGTCCAGCAGACGCGGGGTCCGGCGGGCGATATCTTCCAGTGTATCACGAACCTTAGCCTGCGGTCCGACGGTATCGATCATCCATTGTTCGATCAGCGGGCGGGCCAGCTCCCACATATTGACCGAGGGGTTGAGTTTTCGTCCGGTTCCTTCTGCGGTCAGCATGGTTTTCTGCAGCAACAGCAACTGGGGCTGTGCTTCCATGCGGAAGGTTTCCGTGACCTGAAACAGCTGCCCCAGCAGGCGCGCCACAGATATCTGTGACAATGGCAGGCCCAGTATCGGTTCGGCAATCGACCGGGCGGCCTGAGCGAAATCATCTTTTGACTGACCGGCCGGTACGTAACCGGCGGCGAAATGGACCTCCGCCACCCGCCGGTAATCCCGCGACAGAAAACCGATCAGCATTTCAGCCAGGAATTTTTGTGTCCGCCTGTCGATCCGCCCCATGATTCCGAAATCGACCGGTGCGATTGACCCGTCAGGCAGGACGAAGACGTTACCGGGATGCATGTCCGCATGGAAAAAACCGTCACGGAACACCTGCTGGAAAAATACCCGGGCAGAGGTTTCCAGAACTTTCTGGGGGTCGATGCCGGCCGCAATCAGGGCGTCGCGTTCATCGACGGCGATGCCGCTGACCCGTTCCAGCGTGAGGACCCGTTCTGATGTCCGTGTCCAGTCCACTTCGGGCACGTGGAAATCCGGATCATCGGTGAAATTCTCCCCCAGCTCGGCGCAGGCGGCGGCTTCAAACCGCAGATCCAGCTCCATGATGGAGGTGCGTTCGAACTTTTCCACCATTTCGATCGGCTTCAGGCGCCGCATGGCGGGCTGGGTCGAATGGATGATCTCGGCAACCCATTTCAGGAAATCGATATCGCGGATGAACGCAGCTTCAATGTCGGGCCGGAGAATTTTGACAGCGACCTCGCGGCCGTCAGTCGTGGTGGCAAAATGCACCTGGGCAATGGAGGCTGCGGCAACCGAGCGGATATCAAATTCGCTGAAGAAATTACTGATATCTCCGCCGAGTTCGATTTCGACGATTTCCTGCGCCAGCTTGCCGTCGAACGGGGGCAGGGCATCCTGCAGGGAAGCGAGGTCATTCGACAGTTCTTCGCCCAGCAGATCGGACCGGGTGGACAGGGCCTGACCCAGTTTGATGAAGCTTGGCCCCATATCCTGAAGGGCGCGTGCCAGACGTTCTCCGGGCCGTCCGTCCGTCCCCCTGCGCCAGAGCAGGCGGGCAATCCAGAGCGCGGGTGCCGCCGCCGCAAAGCGGGCAAGTGGAAACAGCGCATCATGCCGGGCCAGAATGGCGGCCAGCCGGAACATCCGGAATATATGTCGAACAGATCGGATCATCAGGAAACTTTGACTGGTGTGGTGACGGTATGCCGTCGCATCAGAAGGGAATGAAGTGAGACGGGGCCTGTCATGTCTAGATGCGCCAGCCGGAATGAATGGCGACGATACCGCCGAGCAGGTTGCGGTATTTTACCTGTTCAAACCCGGCTTCACGCATCATGTCGGCAAGCTTTTCCTGCGGCGGGAACATGCGGATCGATTCAGCGAGATAGCGATAGCTTTCTTCGTCGCGTGCGACATAGCGACCGATTTTCGGCAACAGCCGGAAAGAATAGAGGTCGTAGGCAGCGGCCATGGCCGGGGCCTGAACATGGCTGAATTCCAGACAGAAAAACCGTCCGCCGGGTTTCAGGACGCGGTAGGCGTCGGCCAGTGCCCGTTCCGGGTGGGTGACGTTGCGCAGACCGAAGGCAATGGTATAGGCGTCAAAACTGCGGTCCGGTGCCGGAACCTGTTCGGCATTGCCGACGGTCCAGTCGAGGCCCTGCAGAATGCCGCGGTCAATGGCACGGCTGCGGCCGGTACGGATCATGTTCTCGTTGATGTCGCAGACGGTGATCCGGGCGCCGGGGGCTGCCTTTGACATCCGGAAGGCGATGTCACCGGTGCCGCCGGCCAGATCGATAATGGCCTCGCCATCTTTCGGGGCGACGCGGGCGACAAAATGATCCTTCCAGAGCCGGTGGGTGCCACCACTCATCAGATCATTCATCAGGTCATAGCGTCCGGCGACGGAATCGAAGACGCCCCGGACCATGCCGGCTTTCTCGTTTTCAGGGACTTCCGTGAAGCCAAAACTGGCGGTGGCTGACGGGTCCGATTTTTCTGCGCTGCTCATGCGCGGGAAGATAGCCTAACGTCTCCGGCTAGGCTAGCTTGTGCGCATGCCTGAGTTACCTGAAGTCGAAACTGTCTGTCGCGGTCTGGCCACTCATCTGGAAGGGCGGGTGCTGACCACTGTTGAGGTTCGCCGTCCGGACCTGCGTTTTCCGCTGCCTGAAGGTCTGGGTGGGCGTTTGCAGGGACGCCGGGTTGAAAGCATTTCCAGACGGGCAAAATATATCCGGATGTTTCTGGATGACGGTCAGGTGCTGGTCGCTCATCTCGGCATGAGCGGGCGGATGGTCATTGACCGGGCAGATGGTGGCATTCCACCGGAAAAGCACGATCATATCATTTTCACGACGGAAGATGGCGACCGGGTGCGGTTTTGTGACCCCCGGCGGTTCGGTTATATGGACCTGATCGCAGGCGTGGACCTGGATAATCATGCCTATTTCAGGGATATCGGGCCGGAACCACTGGGTAATGCCTTCAACGGGCCTTATCTCGCGGCCCGGCTGGAGGGCCGGAAGACGCCCATCAAGTCAGCCCTGCTGGATCAGCGGATCGTGGCCGGCCTGGGCAATATCTATGTCTGCGAGGCGCTGTATCACGCGGGTATCTCGCCACGGCGGCAGGCGGCGAATGTGGGGCTGGTCCGGGCTGAGAAACTGGTCCCGGCGATCAAACAGGTGCTGGAGCGGGCCATTGCCGCCGGTGGATCCTCTCTCCGGGATTATGTTCAGGCAAGCGGTGAGCTTGGATATTTCCAGCATGACTGGGCGGTTTATGGCCGTGAGGGAGAGAGTTGTCCCGGCTGTCGCAAGGAAGCCACACCCTGTCAGGTTCATCGCATTGTGCAGTCCGGCCGGTCGAGTTTCTATTGTGCAAAGCGGCAGCGGTGATGTATCAGATCGGCCCATGCTGACCAGAAGGTCCCTAATTACCGCGCTCACAGTGATCGCCACCGGCTTCGCGATCCCCGCTGACGGTGCAGAGAACGACCAGTTCCTGTCTGTCATTGAGGATATGCCGCTGATGCCGGGCCTGATCGAAGTGGCTGATGCTGCAACCGTGTTCGAAACCACGCGCGGCAGAATTGTCGAAGCATGGGCGGAAGGGGACGCGGCGATGTCTGCGATTACCGACTTCTATGATGCGACATTGCCACAGCTCGGCTGGAGCCGTCTTGCCGCCGGCAGTTACCGGCGCGAGGGAGAAACGCTCACGATTGAGCAGATCAGCGGGGGCGCGCCAACGACTGTCCGGTTCACGCTGACGCCGGACTGATTGCAGAGCGCCCTGCACCACGAGGTTATTCAAAGGAAAAGCACATCATGGCTTACGAGAACATTACTGCAGAGAAAAAGGGCAAGGTCGGGGTTGTTACCCTGAACCGCCCGAAGGCGCTGAATGCGCTTTCATCACCTCTGATCCGTGAACTCGCCAAGGCACTGGATGATTTTGAGGCGGACACGGAAATCGGATGCATTGTCATTACCGGCAGCGAGAAAGCTTTCGCCGCTGGTGCGGACATCAAGGAAATGCAGCCGAAGACCTATATGGATGTCTATAAGGAAGACTTCATCACCGTGGACTGGGGCCGTGTGGCGGAATGCCGCAAGCCCGTCATTGCGGCGGTTGCCGGTTATGCGCTGGGCGGTGGTTGTGAAGTCGCGATGATGTGCGATTTCATCATTGCTGCGGATAATGCGAAATTCGGGCAGCCTGAAATTACCATCGGAACCATTCCCGGTTCCGGGGGCACCCAGCGCCTGACCCGCTTTGTGGGCAAGTCAAAGGCCATGGAAATGTGCCTGACCGGCCGCATGATGGATGCCGAGGAAGCCGAGCGTGCGGGGCTGGTAAGCCGGATCGTGCCGCTGGCGGATCTGATGGATGATGTCATGAAGACCGCGGAAACCATTGCCAATCTGTCGCTGCCTTCCGTGCTGATGGCTAAAGAGTCGGTGAACCGGGCCTATGAGACGACCCTGGAAGAAGGGGTGCGCTTTGAACGGCGTCTGTTCCATTCGACTTTTTCGACGGAAGATCAGAAGGAAGGGATGGCGGCCTTCATTGAAAAGCGCCGTCCGAGTTTTAAACACCAGTAATTCAGGCCTTCATCGCTTGACGGTGCCCGGGGCGGTCTGTATAAGCCCGCCTCCGGCTAAGAACGCTGATACAGGATAAACACATGGCCAATCATAAGTCGTCGAAGAAGCGCATCCGCACAAACGGTCGTCGCACCGATGTGAATATTGCGCGCCGCGCCCGTATTCGTACCTTCGTGAAGAAGGTCGAAATGGCACTGGACGCTGGCGATCAGGCCGCCGCTGCGGCAGCCCTGAAAGAAGCCCAGCCCGAAATGATGCGTGGCGTCAGCCGCGGCATCTTTCACGCGAACACGGTAGCGCGGAAAATTTCCCGCCTGTCGAACCGGGTGAAGACGCTTGGCGCTTAATACGTGCATATATTGGCGATCTTCTAACGCCGACGAGTTCAAGGCGCTGCAATTGCAGCGCCTTTTTTCGTTCTCGCCGGTGATGGCTGTCACATCCCTTAAATGATGTTTATGCAAGCCCCTTTTGGTCATTTTAAAGCCAAGTGACGGGGTCAAAATGACCTTTTCAAAGTCAAGAATTTTATTTGGATCATAGCCGGATTCAGCCGTTGCGCGGCTCACGGACCGCAGATAGTCTGCTCTTCATCGGAGGCGCAATGCCTCTGTCGCCAAAATGTAGTCGACTCGGATCTTTTTAGAAAAAATGCCGTGCGGCTGTGTTTTGGGTGAGATGTCTGAGGAGAAGAGTACCGGTCGTCTGTCTGAATTCTTTAAGTCTTGGGCTTCCTAGTCTTTGCATCGGATAGTTGAACCAAAAGTTGAATGCAGGCTTATTTGCCATTGGTCTCCGGATTGGGGTCCGGAGTCCTTGGGAAACATTTAAATCTGTGTTTGCCGGGATTTTTTCCGGATGTCTTGAACGGTGCCTGTCCGGCGGGTCACCGAAGTTGAATGTTAACGTTGTGTATGCTGACGGATTGCCGACTGTCGGATGCGCGCAGGGGAAGACGGAATAGAATGGAGCGAGCTCGCAACGATCTGGCAATTGAATCCCAGTGGGTGCAAATCCGGGGGCAACTCAAGAAGGAATTTGGTGATGCCGCTTTCAGAAGCTGGCTGAAGCCGATGTCCCTCGCCGAGGTTCGTAACAGTGGGGTGGTACGTGTCGCCGCTCCGACAAGGTTCATGCGGGACTGGGTTGCTTCAAATTACGCCGCGCGTATCGAAGAGCTCTGGCGTGACGAGAATCCGAAAATCAAGGGTGTGGAGGTTATTGTCCGTCCCGGTCGCGCCGAAGATGTGGCCCGGCTGGAGAGCGAGGATGATGATGCGGGAAGCAAGCCTATGTCTGCGCCGCTGCCTGACAGTGCGCCTGCCTCTGCCTATCGCCCGTCTGCGCGATATGATGAACGTACGGATATCAGTGCTTCGCTTGATCCGCGTTTTACCTTCGACAGTTTTGTCGTCGGCAAGCCGAACGAGTTTGCCTATGCGGCGGCGCAGCGTGTGGCTGAGGCCGGTGCCGTTACTTTCAATCCCCTGTTTCTGTATGGCGGTGTCGGATTGGGCAAAACCCATCTGATGCATGCCATCGCCTGGCATATTCAGAAACTCGCACCGCATCGCAGCGTTGTGTATCTGTCGGCTGAAAAATTCATGTATCGCTTTATCCGGGCGTTGCGTGAGCGCAATACGATGGATTTCAAGGAGCAGTTCCGCTCGGTCGACGTGCTGATGATTGACGATGTGCAGTTCATCGGCGGCAAGGATTCGACCCAGGAAGAATTTTTCCACACCTTCAATGCGCTTGTCGATCAGGGCCGCCAGATCGTTATTTCCGCCGACAAGTCACCGGCGGCGCTGGAAGACATGGAAGAGCGGTTGCGCTCACGTCTGGGCTGCGGGCTGGTTGCCGACATCCATTCCACGACCTATGAACTTCGTCTGGGCATTCTGCAGTCCAAGGCGGAGAAGATGGGCGTGCCGGTGCCGGACAAGATCATGGAATTCCTGTCTCACAAGATCACATCGAATGTGCGTGAGCTTGAAGGTGCCCTGAACCGGGTGATTGCCCATTCCCAGCTGGTTGGTCGTGAGATCACGCTGGAGACCGTTCAGGATGTCCTGCACGATCTGCTGCGGGCAAATGACCGGCGGGTGACGATCGAGGAAATCCAGAAGCGGGTTGCCGAACATTTCAATATCAAGTTCGCGGAGATGGTTTCTGCCCGACGGGCCCGCGCTGTGGCCCGTCCGCGCCAGATCGCGATGTATTTGTCGAAGCATCTGACCGCCCGTTCCCTGCCGGAAATTGGCCGGCATTTCGGTGGTCGTGACCATACAACGGTCATGCATGCCGTGAAGAAAGTCGATGAACTTCGGGCCGCTGATCCAAGCTTTGCCGAAGACGTGGAACTGCTTCGGCGCATGCTGGAAAGCTAAAGGCCGGAAAGCGGCTGTTAGCTGCCGGTTTCCGCCTGCTTTCGCTTTTGACTTCGGTGATTTCTGGTATAGTCCGACTCGTCAGGCCAGTGACGAACGGCTTGGTCCTGCGGCCTGTTCAAGGGGTCGGGGTTCCGATAACCACAAAGCATCCGAGACGCAATGAAACTGACGATCGAACGGGCGACGCTACTCAGGTCTCTCTCACATGTGCAGAGTGTCGTTGAGCGGCGTAACACAATTCCCATCCTGTCCAATGTAAAGCTGTCGGCGGATCGTGATTCGCTGAGCCTGACGGCGACTGACATGGATATTGATATTGTCGAAACCACGCCGGCAACGGTGACGACGGACGGGGCGACAACGGCGCCGGCTCATACGCTGTATGACATTGTCCGCCGGTTGCCGGATGGCAGCCAGGTTGAGATCGAAGCAGCGGGTGAAAATCTGACCCTGCGCAGCGGCCGGTCGAAGTTCTCGCTGCCCTGTCTGCCGACAGATGATTTCCCGGCGACGACCAGCAATGACCTGCCGCACCAGTTTGAGCTGGCTGCCGCTGATCTGCGGGCACTGATTGACCGCACGCATTTTGCTATCTCGACGGAAGAAACCCGGTATTACCTGAACGGTATCTATCTGCATGCAACGGAAAGCAACGGCGAGCCCGTGCTGCGTGCGGTTGCGACCGATGGCCATCGCCTGGCCCGTGTCGAGACCCCGATGCCGGATGGCGCGTCTGAAATGCCGGGCGTGATTGTGCCCCGCAAGACGGTCGCCGAATTGCGCAAGCTGATTGATGAAACCGGTACGGTGCTCTCGATCAGCCTGTCTGATACGCGTATTCGTTTCGCCTTCGACAAGGCGGTGCTCAGCTCGAAGCTGATTGATGGCACCTTCCCGGATTATCAGCGGGTCATCCCTGCAGATAACGACAAGCAGATGAGTGTTGACCGGCGCAGTCTGGTTGATGCGGCTGGTCGTGTTTCAGCCATTTCGACCGAGAAGTCGCGGGCGATCAAGCTGGAGGTTCAGCCTTCCAATCTCATTCTGTCGGCAACCAGCCCGGATAACGGGTCGGCCACGGAAGAGGTCGAAATTGATTATGATTCAACCGCGATCGAGATCGGCTTCAATTCGCGCTATATGCTCGACATTCTCGATCAGATCAAAGGCGATCATGCATCTTTTCTGATGTCCGATGCGTCCTCGCCTACCATTGTCAGCGATAGCGGCGATGCTTCGGCGCTCTATGTGCTGATGCCGATGAGGGTGTGACGGTTTGGGATATGCCGATCCGGCCAACCGCGTTGATGACACGGCCCTGCCGCTGTCCATGACCGGACCTTCGGGGGGGCTGTCGGTTGACGATGTCACGGTAACGAATTTTCGTTGTTATGGCTTCGCCCGGTTGAAGGTGGCAGGACAGACAACGGTGCTGTTCGGGTCAAACGGCGCCGGCAAGACGAACATGCTGGAAGCGATATCGCTGCTCTCACCGGGACGTGGATTGCGGCGCGCAAAAATTGGCGATGTGTTGCGCAAGGATGCCGCGGAGACCGAAACCTGGGGTGTTTCCGCCGGAATTCGTACTGCTGCAGGCGAGATGAAAATTGGTACGGCCCGTGAAGTGACGGGCGATGGCCGTGAACGCCGGGTGGTTGCGATTGATGGCGAGCCGGTCAAGGCACAGGCTGATCTTGGCCGCCATCTTGGTATGCTCTGGCTGACACCGCAGATGGACCGGCTGTTTATCGAAGGCGCGGGCGAACGCCGGCGGTTTCTGGACCGGATGGTTTTTGGTGCTGATCCGGAACATGCCTCGCGGGTCAATGCCTACGAAAATGCGATGCGCCAACGGAACCGGTTGTTGCGCGAGGGTCGGGGCGACCCGGCATGGGTTGCGGCGATTGAAGAGACGATGGCCGGCCTCGGGATTGCGATTGCGGCTGCGCGTCAGGATATCGTGACTCGGCTGGCGAATCTGGCCGCGGATCAGGAATCCAGTGCGTTTCCGACGGCACTGCTGTCCTATGATTGTGAGACGGCGGGGCTGTTGCAGGATCGCCCGGCACTTGATGCCGAACTGGCGCTGAAAGCGCGGCTGTTTTCGAACCGGTCGCTGGATGCCGCCGCCGGTGTGACCACATTCGGCCCGCATCGGGCCGATCTTGCGGTGCGGTTTGCCGCAAAAGACATGCCGGCAGCAGATTGCTCAACCGGTGAACAGAAGGCGCTGCTGATCGGTATCGTGCTGGCGAATGCCAGAATGCAGGCGCGGCTGCGCGGATTTGCGCCGCTGCTGTTGCTGGACGAAGTTTGTGCCCATCTCGATGAAGGTCGGCGTGCGGCCCTGTTTGACGAAATTGACGAGATCGGTGCCCAGGCGTTTCTGACCGGCGCAGATCGTGTTCAGTTCAGTGCGCTGGAACGGCGCGCCTGTTTCGTGCGTATAGAAGATGCGACCCTTTACCCCCAACCGGATAGCTGAAGATCATGACTGGTGAAGAAAATACACCCCTGCCCATAGACCCGGAAGCTTATGACGCCGGATCGATCAAGGTTCTGCGTGGGCTCGAAGCGGTGCGCAAACGACCCGGCATGTATATCGGTGATACCGATGACGGCTCGGGCCTGCATCATATGGTCTATGAAGTCGTCGATAATGCGATTGATGAGGCGCTGGCCGGACATTGCGATCTGGTGACCGTAACACTCAATGGTGACGGCTCCGTGACAGTGACTGATAACGGTCGCGGTATCCCCGTTGATATGCATGAGGAAGAAGGCGTGTCGGCGGCAGAAGTCATCATGACCCAGCTTCATGCCGGCGGTAAGTTTGACCAGAATTCCTACAAGGTTTCCGGCGGTCTGCACGGCGTTGGCGTCTCGGTTGTAAACGCGCTGTCCGATTATCTGGAACTGCGGATTTTCCGGGATGGCAAGGAACATGCCGTTCGTTTCGAACATGGCGATACGGTTGACCATCTGCGTGTTGTCGGCCCGGCAAATGGACAGAAGGGGACGCATGTTACCTTCATGCCGGCCAGCACAACCTTCACCATGACGGAATTCGATTTTCCGACGCTGGAACACCGTCTGCGGGAACTGGCGTTCCTGAATTCCGGTGTGGCGCTGAAGCTGACGGATTCCCGTGGCGTGGAAGACACCGTCGTCGACCTGCATTATGAGGGCGGGCTGGCTTCTTTCGTCGAGTATCTCGACCGCAACAAGACATCGGTGACAGAGGGTGCCATCGTTGCCTTCGGCGAGAAGGACGGTATTACCGTTGAGGTCGCGCTGCAGTGGAACGAAAGCTACCACGAGAGCATGCACTGCTTTACGAACAATATCCCCCAGCGGGACGGCGGTACGCACCTCGCCGGTTTCCGTGGCGCGCTGACCCGTACGATCAATAATTACGCGACGAATTCGGGTCTTGCGAAGAAGATGAAGGTCTCGATCTCCGGCGATGATGCCCGTGAGGGGATGACCTGCGTCCTGTCGGTCAAGGTGCCGGATCCGAAGTTCTCGTCACAGACCAAGGACAAGCTGGTCTCATCAGAAGTCCGGCCGATTGTGGAATCAGTTGTGGGTGAAAAGCTCGACCAGTGGTTCGAGGAACATCCAAAAGAAACCATGAAGATCATCGGCAAGATTGTCGAAGCCGCCGCCGCCCGTGAGGCCGCGCGCAAGGCACGGGAACTGACCCGCCGCAAGGGTGCGCTGGATATCTCGTCGCTGCCCGGAAAGCTGGCGGATTGTCAGGAGCGTGACCCTGCGAAATCCGAACTTTTTCTGGTCGAGGGTGATTCCGCCGGTGGCTCTGCCAAACAGGGGCGTGATCGCTCGAATCAGGCGATCCTGCCGCTGCGGGGTAAGATTCTCAATGTGGAGCGGGCGCGGTTCGACAAGATGCTGTCTTCCGCCGAAATCGGCACCCTGATCACGGCGCTCGGCACCGGTATCCGGGATGATTTCAATATTGAGAAATGCCGCTACCACAAGATTGTCATCATGACCGATGCTGACGTCGATGGCAGTCACATCCGGACCCTGTTGCTGACCTTCTTCTATCGTCAGATGCCGCAACTGATCGAGAAGGGGTATCTTTATATTGCTCAGCCACCGCTCTATCGCGCCAAGAAAGGCAATTCCGAGCAGTATCTCAAGGATGAGAAATCACTCGGTGACTTCCTTGTCGATACGGGCATTCATGAGGCTGGCCTTACCCTGAATGACGGCACGCAGATCCGGGGAACCGACCTGCGGGCGATCGTGAATACAGCACGGGAGGCGAAGGGGCTGCTGGATGCAATCAGCCGGCATATGCCGGTACGGATTGCAGAACAGGCCGCGATTGCCGGGGCGCTGAATGCTGAAATGCTGAACGACACCGAGAAGGGTGCGGCCGTCGCGGGTTATATAGCCACGCGCCTGAATGCACTGGAAAGCGAGTATGAGAAGGGTTGGGCCGGTGTCTCGGAAACAGATGGCCGTCTCATTTTCTCGCGCACGCTTCGTGGTGTGACGGAGCGCTATGCGATTGATGCGTCCCTGATCCGCAGCAGTGAAGCCCGGCGTCTCGACATGCTGGCTGCTCAGTTGCAGGAATTCTTCGCCCAGCACGGGACGTTCTTCGCGAAGGATATGGAGCGGCGGATTGTCGGCCCGATTGATCTGGTCGAAACCGTCATGGAAGTAGGCCGCAAGGGCATCGCCGTTCAGCGTTACAAAGGGCTGGGCGAGATGAACCCGGATCAACTCTGGCAGACGACGTTGGATCCGAATGCGCGGACTCTGTTGCAGGTGAAGGTCTCGATCGCGGATGAAGCTGATGAAATCTTCTCGACCCTGATGGGTGATGTGGTTGAACCGCGACGTGATTTCATTCAGACCAACGCCCTGAAGGTTGCCAACCTCGACGTTTAACCGAGTTTGCGGATGATATCTTCTGCCGCCTGCCTGCCGGACAGCCAGGCGGCAGTTGCCTGCGTGGCCCACTCCGGAACAACCGCTTCACCGGCAAAGAAAAGCCGTTCTGCAACGGGCTGGCTGAGGGCTTGCCGGCTTTTCAGATTGCCGGGGGTGGCTGCGGCATAAGCACCGAGCGCCCAGGGGTCATCGGCCCAGTTCGTCAGATGTGTTTTGCGGACGGCCTTGCGGATATCGGAACCAAAGACCGAGATCAGACCTTCCAGGGCCGCTTCAGTCGCGTCCTGATCCGTCAGCTTGTGCAGATCACGGGCGTCCGGCCCTCCTGAAAAGGCAATTACCAGATCGGAGCCGAAAGGTTTCAGCAGATAATCCCAGATCATCGCTGTCTCGCTGCCCTGTACATAGAGGGTGTTTGTATCCGCGTCTGTGATGCTGCCGGGCGTCAGCAGGAAGGCGGTTTTCTCCAGCACGCCCATCGGCAGGGTAGTGATGGCGCTGTGTTTCCATTCCGGAAGTGCGGGCACAAAACGCAGATGCCCGGAAGCCAGCACGCCGGAAGAGACGGTAATGACAACAGTTCTCGCCGTGAGGGTGCCCCAGATACCGGAGATGGCAACTGCATCGCCGCTCCAGTCGATCAGGTCGACGGGCTTCCCCAGTTCGACATCGACGCCGCCAATACCGTCCAGAATGGCTTTGGCCATCCCGCCGGGGACCATGTATTCAACGCCGGTACCTTCCTGAACATTTACATCGGCGACCGACAGGGAACTGGTTTCGACACCGGCTTCCAGCGGGCCAAGCCGGGCATGAGCTAGACGGTCGAACCGGTCATTTGGCGGAGACAGCTCAGCGACAGACATATCCCGTTCACCGCTCCAGCTTTCCAGACGGTCCTGCAGCATGCCATAGGCTTCTCCCGCGCTGGCATAGTCGCCGTCACTGGCTTCCTGACCATCGAAATGCAGCCAGATATCACGGCTGCCTTCATCCTGAACGTCGTAACCGGCTCCCCGGACCATATCGGTCAGCGGGTTGATATCGGCGCTGTGCAGCCAGGCACAACCATGATCATAGGGGATGCCGAAGGTCTTGCTTTCGGTATAGGCCCGCCCGCCGATACGCGACCGGGCTTCCAGAACGGTCACCGAATAGCCCTGTTCCCGGAGCAGGCGGGCGGCTGTGATACCGGCAATTCCGGCGCCGACAACAACCACATCCCGGTCAGCGGAGCGGGATGATCGCAAGGGCAGGGCGGACAGGCCGCTGGCTGCAGCAGCGGTGCCAAGGAAGTGACGGCGTGAGACTTTGGGTTTCTCAGACATGTCTGTTTATCAGGTCAGTACTGACGGTTCAGTCCGGGCATCTGGCGGCGGCGCATCTCGGATGCCAGCAGGTTTTCGACATGGCGGCCCTGAAACAGCTGAATACCGCATCGGTGGCCGAATTCAATTGCATCATTGTTGTCACAGCGGCAGAGGATCACCCGCATGGCGCCGTTGCGCTGAACGATATCACGGATTTTCTCTGGCGCGTCACTGTTGCTGGTTGCGGCAGTGCGTGGATCCCACACAATCTTGAACATATCCGCGCCCAGCCGTTCCCGATCAATGAAGGGCAGGGTCATCTGGGTCAGACCATCGATGCAGATGCGATAGCCGCGTTCATGGGTGAAGTCCCGGGCAAACATGTAGGCACCGAGATCACCAAAAATATCAACCTGCTGCAGCTCGATGACGATAGACCCCCGCATACCGGCCTTCACATTGTCGTCGAAGCTGAGAAATTCCTGTGACAGCAGGGTCGCGATATTGAGGTTGATCGAGATATCGCCGGTGATTGAGCGGTCATCATTCTTGTTGAGCAATGACAGCATCCGCCGGTCCAGCGTCTCGGTCAGATGCTGGAAGAGCCAGCGGCTGGAGACCATGTTCACGTCCGGCAGCAGCGTATTACGCAGGTCGGCAATGGAAATGAACAATTCGGAAAAGACCGGCTGCGGCGGAGCCTGACCGACAATGGCGCAGACGGATTGCCGTCGCATCATGTTCGACAGATCAGCCCGGCTGAGAGATTCCTCGACCTTCGCGAGGACCTCCGGCGTCATGTCGGTTCCCTTTGGCCGGTCGTCAAACTTGGCGACTGCCTGTTCGGCTTCTTCCAGCACCCGGCGTTCGCGTTCTTCGTGAACGAATTGCTGCGCCAGCTTCAGAACCTGCTCATATTCCTGTTCGATATTGTACCAGGTCAGAAAGTCTGCAGCTTCCCCGGAAAGGTCTTTCGACAGGAGGGAATCTTCGCTGAACAGGAAACGGATACGGACCAGCGCAGATTCTGCTTCATCCATCGCCTCCATCTTGAAGACGAAAAACAGGTCGGTATTGCTCAGGGTGAATATCTGACCCATCCGGTTGCGAATCAGGGTCTCAAAGGCATTCGCTGCGATCCGGACATGGTTTTCGCGCCGGTTCTCAGCCCGCAGGCGCGAGATATGAATATGCACGGCGCGCCGCCCGGCCCGGTGACGTTCCAGCCGGTGGACATAGTCCAGTAACAGATTTTCCTGGCTTGGCAGTGCGGACTGCTGTGTTTTCGGCTGAGTTGCCATGGATTCAGCCCTCCGTCCGTTTCGGGCGCATCAGCTTCGGTGCGGTGATTTCCCGCACGGCGTTCAGCATTGGAGGGTTCGGGCATTCACGGGGCAGGGATCCGCCGATGGCGCTGCGTCGGGTAACGCATTGCTGCAACGTGCACATCTGGCTTTTCTCGCAGGCGGCCATGGTCGTTGCTCCCAGCATGGCATCAATATACCGCCCCTGAAACTTCGTCAGTCCGAGGTCAATTCCCCAGCGCACGGCATGCTCGGAGTCACAGCGTGACAACAGCACCCGTTCGCGGCCAACACGGTCGAGCAGCAGGGAAAACTCTTCGGCCCGGTCGCCGATCAGCAGGTCCTTGACCTCGTTCGACCAGATAATCTTGACGATATCCGGTTCCAGTTCGCCGGGATCAATGAATTGCAGTGCCAGATGGTTGATACCATCCACAATGACGGTGAATCCGGCATCCCGGATAACCTTCCGTGCCCGGGTATATTCGGCGAGATCGGCGAAAATATCGATGGGCTGCAACTCGACCAGTACACGGGCACCACCGTTATCCTGCAGCCTGTCGCAAAAGACCTGAAATTCCTCGGACAGAACAGTTGGTATGTTCAGGTTGAGGCTCATGCCCTCACTGGTCAGCGGAATGCGCGCCATGACCGACAGCATCCGGCGGTCCAGTGTCAGCGACAGATGCTGGAACAGCCAGCGGTCGGACAGCAGGTTTACTTCCGGTGCGACGGTGCGCTGCAGGTCCATGACGGAAACCGTATATTCCTCGAACATGATGCGGGCAGAGCCCTGCACCATCGCGATATCAACGGCGGCCTGCTTGCGGATAATACCGGCAATATTGAGTTTCTGCAGCGCCAGATCGACCTTGGCCAGCCGGTCAGGATCCATGCCTTCCAGTTCGGCGGGCTGGTTTGCCTTGCGGGCACGTGCTTTGCGGGGATTGCGTTCTTCAGAGGCCAGTTCGGCAACGACACGCAACCAGATTTCGTATTCCTGAACCAGATTGTACCAGGTGCAGAACCGGTCTTCGCCGGAGACCGGATCGGCGAAGGCGATGGGGTCTTCATGGAACAGGGCACGGAGCTTGTAGACAGACTCGTCGATATCAGCCATGCGGGTATTCTTGGTCACCAGCATGATGTCGAGATTGCCCAGCAGAAAGACCTGCGCGTCCATGCGTGTGACCAGATGATCGAAGGTCCGCGTGGCGATCCGGATGAACTGTTCACGCCGGGGATGGGGACGCAGATCGGACAGGTGAATATGAACGGCAAAACGGCCCTGGCGGTCCTTGGCGATCCGGCGCGCGGTATCGACCAGAGAGGCTTCCTGGCTTTTCAGTTCATCATTTTCCCGCGACTGCACCGCGTAGGGTGACAGTACCATCTCGATATTCCCCGCAACTTGCCGGGTTATTCTTCCCGGACAGGCCTAGCATAGTCCAGAGTGAGCCGTCATTAAACGGTCAGATACCATTTGAAACGGAAAGAAATTCAATGGATGAAGCCTATTCCGGACGGCAGGCTCTGAAACGCGGGTTTGAAGGGGCAAATCGGTGGTGGTAACGTCGTCCTCCTTTTCAGAAGTGAGACGAAAACCCTGATGCTGCAACGACGCAAGGTTCTGGTTACCGGCGGAGCCGGATTCCTGGGCTCGCACCTCTGTGCACGACTGCTGGATGATGGCTGTGATGTCCTCTGTGTTGATAACCTGTTCACGGGGTCGCGCGATAACATCCTGCCATTATTGCAGAATCCGCATTTCGAGTTCATGCGCCATGACGTGACCTTTCCGCTCTATGTGGAAGTTGATGAGATCTACAATCTCGCCTGTCCCGCCTCGCCGGTGCATTATCAGGCCGATCCGGTACAGACGACCAAGACCACCGTGCATGGCGCGATCAACGTGCTGGGTCTGGCCAAACGGACAGGCGCGAAGATTTTTCAGGCATCGACCAGCGAAGTCTACGGTGATCCGGAAATTCATCCGCAGCCTGAAAGCTACCGCGGAAACGTCAATCCTATCGGTCCGCGTGCCTGTTATGATGAGGGAAAACGCTGCGCTGAGACCCTGTTCTTCGACTATTTTCGTCAGCATAAACTGCCGATTCGCGTTGCCCGCATATTCAACACCTACGGCCCGAATATGCATCCCAATGATGGCCGGGTGGTCTCAAACTTCATTATTCAGGCCCTGACGGGTGAGCCGATCACCATCTATGGTGAGGGCAACCAGACCCGGTCTTTCTGTTATGTGGATGACCTGATTGAAGGTTTCGTCCGGCTGATGGCCCGGCCGGACAGCGTGACCGGCCCGATGAATCTTGGCAATCCGGGAGAATTCACGATCCGTGAACTGGCCGAACTGGTGATTGATCTGACCGGGTCGTCCTCGGAACTGGTGTTCCGGCCGCTGCCGGAAGACGATCCGATGCAGCGTTGCCCGGATATCAGTTTTGCAAAGGCGGAACTGGGCTGGAATCCCACCGTTCCGCTGCGGGACGGTCTGGGTCGCACGATTGCTTACTTCGACCGTTTGCTGGCAGCGCAACCGGAGGATTGATGATGCAGGCCATCGACCGATGGCTGGCCGACGAAGTGGCCGGGAAATCAACCTTCATGGTTCCGCTGGATGACCGGCTGGAACTGGTTGAACGGATCGTGGACCAGCTGAAGACGGCTGATATCAACGACCCGTCCTTCGCCAGATCTGCAGAGCTTCTGACGCCACTCGTACAGGCGCTCAAACCTGTCAGGGACAGCCTGATGGATGGCAAAGGGGTTGTTGTTCTCACAGGCCTCCCCGTCGACCGGTGGCCGGGCGATTATTCCGCCCGTGCCTTTCGTCTGATCGGGGCCTGCTTCGGACATGCGGTTTCACAAAGCCGTCTCGGCGACCGGCTGGGGCATGTCACCGATGTATCCGGCACCAATCCGAATGAACGCGGCTACCGGACCAGCCGTGAACTGCGGCTGCATACGGATGCGAATGATCTGGTTGGCCTGCTTTGTATTCGTCAGGCCCTAGACGGCGGGTTGTCCCGCCTGACCAACGCATTGTCTGTACATGATGCCATGCAACAGCAGGCACCGGACCTGCTGGCCGAACTTTACCGGGGATTTCCCTATCACTGGCGCGGGGAACAGCCGCCGGGCGAGCCGGAGATCACCGATTACCGGGTGCCGGTATTTTCCGAATCCGCAGGACGGGTCAGCTGCGTTTATCTGCGCGAGCATATCACCTGGGCGGCTGAGGACGGGCATCCTCTGACCGACCGGCAGCAGGCTGCGCTGGCCTTGTTTGATGAACTGGCGGACAGCCCCGAACATTGCCTGCATTTTGCCCTGGAGCCGGGCGAGGCTCTGTTTTTCAACAATCTGACCACCCTGCATGCCCGGACGGCCTATGACGACTGGGAAGCGGCTGACCGCAAGCGTCTGCTGTTGCGCCTGTGGATCCGGGCTGACAACGCCCGCCCGGTTGTGCCGGAGGTCGACCGGTTTTATCCGGTGGATGGTATTGCGATGGAAGCAGGCGCGTCGACGATTTACGAGCGGAAAAGCGCCCGTCTTTAGAATCCGAACTGTCCGGCAATCCGGTTCGCCCAGCCACGATAACCTCCGCCGGATTTTCCTGCCGGCCGGTCGCCCAGTACCCAGTCTGCCACGGGAACGAAGAAGCCGGTTTTCCGGCGGTCGAGGATCTCTCCGGGCAGCAGCGGCCGGGCGCTTCTGGCCATGTTCTGTTTGCCGGGACGCTGGCCGCTGGCGGTGAGCCTGCGGATATGCCGGAACAGAACCGGGTCGACCAGAGGGACCCGGATTTCCAGCCCATGTGCCATGCCGGCCCAGTCTGCATCCCGCAGCAGCTGGTTCTTCATGTACCAGGCTGTCTCCAGCGCCTGAACCTGATCTGTCAGATTCTCAATACCTGTCCGGGTTGTCCGGAGGTTTTGTTCGATGGCAAGCGTTCGAAGTCCTTCCGCTGCCAGGTCCGGATCCAGGACTTGATCCAGCTCCCACGGCATCCGCAGGGCGCGGCGCAGCAGCCAGGCCCCCTCGGTGGTGCCGCCATATTCAAACAGACCGGAGATTTTCGGTGAACGGCCGCGAAGTGGCAGGGCGCCGATGACATGACGGGCAGCAACGCCGAGTTTGCGCGACCCCAGCGCCATACGGGCCAGTCGTCGGATTTTCGGGACATCCGTGAAGGTGTCATAGCCGCAGAACATTTCGTCTCCACCGAGACCGGAGAGCGCAACTTTCAGGCCCGCCCGCCGGGCAGCACGGCTGACAAACCAGACATTCACACCGTCAATGGTTGGCTGATCCATATCGGCTGTGATGGTTTCTGCATTCTCGGCAAATTCACGGGCAGATACCCGCTGGATATCGTGATCACAGCCGTAATGGCGTGCCGCAAGGGTTGCCAGCGGTACTTCGTCACGGGGCGTGTCGGCAAATTCCTCGAAACCCAGAGTAATGGCCCGGGCCGGGTCGCCCGAAATTTCTGAAACCAGACCGGCTATGGTGGTTGAATCCAGTCCGGCGGACAGGAACAGTCCGACCGGGACATCGGCGACCAGATGGGCGGCTGCACTGTCACGCAATGCCGATGCCAGATCACCTTCTCCGGCCCCCTGTCCGGTGATCTCTGTCGCCAGATCGAAAAACTTGCGGGGAGTTGACGCCCCGTTGCGGCCAACAACCATGCTGGTTCCGGCCGGTAAGGCGGTAACGCCCTGCCAGATGGTGAAAGGATCGGGGACACTGCCGAGCAGGTGGAATCCGACGGCACCGGCCGCGGAGATATGACTGTCGACTTCCGGCCGTTCCGAGAGCGCACGGGCAGAAGAGGCGACACGAATTGTTTTGCCGTCATCCGCAAGATACAGCGGTTTGATACCGAAGGGGTCACGGGCCAGTACCATCTCCTGACGCTTCGGATCCCAGATTGCGATGGCAAACATGCCACGGAGCCTGGTGAAAGCGTTGATACCGTCGCGCTGATAGAGGCGCAGGATCACTTCCGTATCGCATTCAGTGTGGAACCGGATGCCGGTGGCCTGCAACTCACGTCGCAGCGCCCGGTAATTATAAATTTCGCCGTTATAGGTGATGACAGGATCATCGGGCCCGCCAGCCAGCATCGGCTGATGCCCGGAAGGGCTGAGATCAATGATGGCGAGGCGGCGATGTCCCAGACCAACCCGGTTGTCGGCGGACATCCAGTCACCTGCCCCGTCCGGTCCGCGTTTGGCCATGCGGTCACGGACAGCAATCAGTTCTGCCGGTTCGACTGGTGGCGCATCCGGGTGGTAGGCGAATATTGCGTTAATTCCACACATGACTGGCTTATAAACCCGCACGGAAGACAGCGAAAGCGGATGCTTGGCAGGCTGGCATTAACACTGGCAGCATATTGTTGCGCCGGTGATTGTATATCGACAGTATCATTTCTGCTGCAAAGGGAGTTTCTGTAGTGAGTGAGCGGATCTTGTCCGGTGATAAGCGGAGCCTTCGGCTGATACTGGCCGCCTTCTATCTTGCCGTTATCGTCGGGGCCGTGAGTTTTGCCGTGATCCGGTTTCTGGACTATGAAACGCAACTTCAGGACAAAGCGCTGATCAGTGCGCGCAATGTCGCCAGCGATCTGGATGATGTCATAAATAATGCGGCAACGGTTGTCGCATTGCTGCAGCGGCTGGCGATTGATCTTCATGAAAGCAGGCCGCCTTTCGCCCCGCCGACCGATCTGTTCCTTGCTCTGCAGGAAGACGCGAGCGGGCATTTCAATCTGGACCGTCCGGCCCGCGGATTCAGCCCGTCACTGGTCGGGAACATGACAGGGGTCGGTCCGCTCACCGGCCGCAAGGATGACTTCATGGCCGAGATGGAGATGGCACTGGCCTTGCGGACGGTCTTCCGTCTTGCCCGTGAAAGACAGCCGGATATTCCCTGGGTCTATTATACCTCCCTGAAGCGATTCCAGCTTGTCTATCCATGGGTGCCATCAACCTGGGTTGCCTATTCCGACAAGGTCCTCGAATCAGAACGGTTTGCTGCGGGTGCGCCAGAGAGAAATCCGGAAGGGAAAGAGTTCCTGACCCGGGTGTATGAAGATAGCGGCGGACAAGGCCCGGTCATCACCATTGGGCGTCCGATCTATCTGGAAGACAGTTTTGCCGGGGTTGTTGCGGTCGATCTGGCGTTGCGGCACCTCAACCGGTTTATCGAAGAGTTTCCTGAACAATATGGCAGCCTGATTCTGAGCGAACGGGATGGAAATGTTTTCCTGCCGGTGGGCAGCCAGCTCAGCGGAGCAGATGACGAGATCGCTCTGCCACTGAATGCAGCAGACTGGACCCTGTATTTGTCAGTAGACCGGTCACAGCAGATCGCGACGGCACTGCAGGCAGCATCCTGGGAAATTGGTGTCAGCATTCTGTTGCTGATGTTTCTTGGACTGTTTGAATGGCGTCGGCGGATCGGGGGAAGGATCGTTGCACAGAAGGAAGAACTTGCCTGCACCAACCTTGCCCTTGAGCAGGCCCGTGAAGTCGCTGAAACGGCAACGCAGGCGAAATCGAATTTTCTGGCCTCAATGAGTCACGAAATCCGCACGCCGATGAATGGCGTCATGTCGATGGCCGAATTGCTCGACCAGAGCGAACTGGATGATGACCAGCGTGGCATGACCACTATCATCCGGCAATCCTCCTCGGCGCTGCTTGGCATTATCAACGATATTCTCGACTTCTCGAAGATCGAAGCTGGTCGCCTCGATATCGAGATGCTGAATATTGATCCGGGTGAAATCACCAAGGATGTGGGAGACCTGCTGGCCCTGCGGGCTGAGGAAAAAGGCCTCCATCTTGCTGTCGATATTGACCCCCGGCTGCCGCAGCGGCTGAAGGGTGATCCGACCAGGCTGCGTCAGATTCTGCTTAACCTTGGCGGGAATGCGATCAAGTTCACGGAAACCGGCACTGTCTCCTTACGCATTTGCCTGCCCTTTCTTTTCCCGACAGCGGTGGGCAGTGAACTGATGCTGCGGCTGGAAGTAGAAGATACCGGCATTGGATTGTCGGATGAACAGAAGGCCCGCCTGTTTCAGCCTTTTGAGCAGGCTGACAGCTCGACCGCCCGGAAGTTTGGCGGGACAGGGCTTGGTCTGGCCATCTCGCATCGTCTTGCCGATATGATGGGGGGGCGCATTGGCGTAGAGAGTGCTCCGGGGGAAGGGTCAACATTCTGGGTTGAAATTCCCATGAAAATCATTGATCCGCGACCGGTCATGCCGCCTGTGGATATTTCAGACTGTGACGTTGCTGTTGTCGGATTTGAAGATACGCCCTTTGAAATGATTGAACGGGCACTTCGGTTTGCCGGAGCGCCAGACCCGGTACGACTGGATAGCCCGCAAGCCCTGTTTGATGCCGCCAAAGCCGGGACCCTGCCTGATCTGGTTCTTGTTGAGGCGATGCTGGCTGGCGGGCAGGGAGTATCCCTTGCCCGGCAGCTTAACCGGATTGTCCCCGACCCTGAACGCAAGCTGGTTCTGGTTGCATCGCGGTTGCTGTTCTCGTCCCTCAGCAGTGCGGAACGGGCGGGTTACTTCGCCAACCTGATCCACCCGGTCCGGCGTATCAGGTTATGGAATGTGATGGCAGCCAGCCGGAACCGGGTTGCACTGGAGAAGCTGAACATCACGGGGATGGCGTCTGACGCCGGTTTCGTTCCGCCGTCGCTGGAACAGGCCCGTGCCGCGAATGCCGTTATTCTGGTGGCTGAAGACAATAAGACGAATCAGGTTGTCATCAGCCGTCACCTGCAGCGCCTTGGTTATGCACATGAAGTGGTGAATGACGGCAGGCAGGCGCTGGAACGACTGGAAGAAGACGGCTTTGGCCTGTTGCTGACAGACTTCCATATGCCTGAAATGGACGGATTTGAACTGACCAGGGCAATCCGTTCCCGGGAAACAGGGACCGACCGTCATCTCCCCATTGTTGCCCTGACGGCAGATGCGCTGGTCGGTACGGAACAGCACTGTCTTGATGCGGGGATGGATGCCTATCTGACCAAGCCGATTGAAAGTGCCCGGCTTGCCGCGATGCTGGAATCCAGACTGCCGCAGGCACTGGACCTCCGTCAGCAGGGAGGACGGAAGGAGGCGGCACCGGCCGGCGTCATGGACGGCATTGATCCGGATATCTTCGCACTGGACAGACTGATTGACAGTTTCGGGGCTTTTGACGACCAGACCCGGGATTTTCTCCGGGAGTTCGTGGAGGAGCTGCCGGACAGGACAAGGCGGATTGAGGTTGCAGTAAGTGCTGGTAATGTGCCTACTGCGCGTGAGGAGGCTCATTCTCTGAAAGGGGCTGCCTTGTCAATTGGCGCAACACGGCTGGGAAATCTTGCATCGGACCTGCAGGATATGCTGGACGCTGAGGATATTGAATCAGCAGAACTGGTGGCGACAGTGCTGTCACCTACTGTTGATGAATTACGGGATGCAATTGACAGGTTGATGACGTGACGGGGCATTTTGACTGATGGCGGTCGATTTCAAAAATACACGTGTTCTTGTTGTTGAGGATGAGGGTTATATCCGGCGTCTGATATGCAAGTCTTTGCGGCAGCTTGATATTCTGAATGTGTATGAGGCAGAGGAAGGACAGCACGGATTGCAGCAGGTCGTTCGGGTTCGGCCGCATCTGGTGCTGTGTGATATCCATATGGCACCGGTGAACGGGCTGACCTTTTTACGGAAACTCCGCTCGGCAAAACTGGAATCCATTCGTAATACTCCTGTGGTTTTCCTGACCGGGGACAGTCATATCAATACAGTTGTCAAAGCCAGAAACCTGGAACCCGACGGTTACATGGTAAAACCGGTCTCGGTGACGGATCTGAAGCAACGCATTCTGGCAGTGCTCGACAAGTGACCGGCTGGCCGGACTGCCGGTGGGCTGAATAACTTTGACATCGGGCCATTTCTGCCGACAACCGTCAGATCATGTCTGATCTCGCCAAAGGCCTTTTTATCACTATTGGCGGCGTGCTGGTGCTCACGCCGGATTCGTTGCTCATCCGGCTGGCCGGAACCGATCCCTGGACGCTGATTTTCTGGCGCGGGCTGCTTTATGGCGGAACCATCACCATCGGTTATCTGCTGCTGAAGCGTGGCCGGGCCCTGGCCTCTTATCTCAGTATTGGCCGGGCCGGACTGATTGCTTCTTTTTTCTTTTCCCTGAATGCCTTCACGTTCGTTCTGGCGATGGACAATACCTCCGTCGCCAATGTGCTCATTCTCGTGGCCACATCGCCTTTGTTTTCGGGCCTGTTCGGATTGTTTTTTCTCGGTGAGCAATTGCGCTGGCGAACCTGGGCAGCGATTGCCGTGTCACTCTGTGGTGTCGCCATCATTGCCCTTCCGAATCTCGGGGAGGGAGCGATCTTTGGTGATGCGATGGCGATTACCACAGCTGCCTCACTGGCTGCTGCCTTCACGATTTTCCGGGCCAACAGTTCGATTGATATGGCGCCGACGGTTTCGATCTCCGGATTTCTGACGGCCGGTCTGGCGCTGTCTGTCGGTGCAACGCCGGTCATGACAGCGCAATCCGCTCCCTGGATTTTGATGATGGGCTGTTTTGTCCTGCCGGTCGCCTTCATCGCCTTTGCGGTCGGCCCCCGTTATCTGCCGGCGGCACAGGTCAGTCTGATCCTGTTGCTGGAGACAGTGCTCGGACCTGTCTGGGTGTGGTGGGCGCTGGATGAAGGGGTGGGACCATTGACCCTGCTTGGCGGGGGCATCATTCTGGTGGCGCTGACGGTGGATTCGCTGTTCGCACTTCGCAACCACCGGCGGGCACTGAAATCCGTGGCCCGACCCGGCGGTAATGTTATAAGCAGCAAAAATAACGGACGGAAATCATGAGCGGATTTGATCCTGACCGCTTCTACGACAGCGAGTTCGAACAGCATATGGCGGCGGCAACGGCAACCCGCGATGCGTTGAAAGAACCCTTCGCCCGGCTGGTGGAAGTCTGCGCAACGTCGGTGCGTAATGGCGGCAAGATTCTGTTTTTCGGAAATGGCGGCAGCGCCGGTGATGCCCAGCATCTGGCGACCGAACTGGCCGTCCGCTATGTCAGCAACCGTGAACCGATTGCGGCGATTGCCCTGACCACGGATACATCTGCCCTGACCGCCATCGGTAACGATCTGGGTTTTGACCAGTTGTTCGCCCGGCAAATTCACGCGATCGGCAAGGCCGGCGATGTCGCGCTTGGCATCACCACATCAGGACGCAGCCCCAATGTTACGCTGGCGCTGAAACAGGCGAAATCCATGGGGCTGATTGCAGCCGGGCTGACCGGGCGGGACGGTGGTGATCTGCCGGGTCTGGCGGATCCGCTGCTGGTTGTGCCCTTTGATGTGACAGCGCGCATTCAGGAAATGCATATCACCCTTGGCCAGATGCTGTGCGGTGCGCTGGAGATTGAACTGGGTCTTGTGCCCGCCCCTGCTGTCTGACTGCTAGCACCGGAGAGATCGACGTGACTGACCCTTCCACCCTCGCTGCGGATGTCGAGAAACTGTCATCGGCCAAGGTGCTGGTTGTCGGTGATCTGATGCTGGACCGCTTCATCTATGGCCGGGCCGATCGCATTTCCCCGGAAGCGCCGATTCCGGTTCTGCGCATGGACCACGCGGAATCGATGCTCGGGGGCGCCGGTAATGTGGTGCGCAATCTGTCGGCACTTGGGGCAAGCTCGGCCTTTCTGACGATTGTTGGCGATGATGATGCAGGCCGGGATGTCACGCATCTGGTTGCAGAGGCGGAACGCACGGAACCTTTCCTGCTGGTTGAGCGCGGACGCCAGACCACCATCAAGACCCGGTATTTCGCGTCCGGTCAGCAGTTGCTGCGGGCGGATCAGGAAACCACCACTCCGGCTGATCAGACGACGCGCCGCAAGATCATCGATCTCGCCCGCGACCTGCTGGGTGAATACAACGTTCTGGTCTTGTCTGATTATGGCAAGGGCGTGCTGGATGATGGTCTGTCACGTGATCTCATCGATCTGGCACTGGCGATGGGCCGTCCGGTCATCGTTGACCCGAAAGGTGATGATTACGAGCGTTATCGCGGGGCGACCCTGGTCACTCCGAACAAGAAGGAACTCGGTATCGCAACCCGGCTGCCGGTTGACGGGGACAATAATGCCATTGCGGCGTCCCGCGACCTGGCTGCAAAATGTGGCATCCAGAATGTTCTGGTGACCCGCAGTCAGGAAGGCATGACACTGGTTGAAGGCAGCGGCCAGGAATTTCATCTGCCGGCTGAAGCGCGGGAAGTCTTCGATGTTTCCGGGGCGGGTGACACGGTTGTCGCAACCTTGTCGGCGGCGATCAGTGCCGGTGTTTCTCATCTCGACTCGGCGCGGCTGGCAAATACGGCTGCGGGGATTGTTGTCGGCAAGGTTGGTACCGCTGCGGTCTTTGCCGAGGAACTGATGGCGGCCCTGCATCATCAGGATATTGCGGCGGCTGAAGCCAAGGTGCTGGTGCGGGCTGCGCTGCTGGAGCGGGTTTCTCGCTGGCGGCGTCAGGGTCTGAAGGTTGGATTTACCAATGGCTGTTTCGATTTGCTGCATCCCGGCCATGTCATTCTGCTGCGCAAGGCGCGGGCGGCCTGTGACCGGCTGGTCCTGGGCCTCAACAGTGATGCCAGTGTCCAGCGCCTGAAAGGTCCTGAGCGTCCGGTGCAGACGGAAGCCGCCCGTTCCACCGTGCTTTCTTCACTGGCTGCCGTTGATGTGGTGACAATCTTTGGCGAGGATACCCCGCTGGAACTGATCCGGGCCATCCGCCCGGACGTGCTGGTCAAGGGCGCGGACTACGCCGTCAGCGAAGTTGTCGGTGCGGATATCGTGCAGGCGGCTGGTGGTGAGGTCATGCTGGTCGATATCGAAGAGGGCCACAGCACCACAGCCATTATTGACCGCTCCCGGAACTGACTCAGAATTTGTCGGGTGATTGCCCGCTGATTTGGTGCAGACTTCAGACTATATATCGATTCAGGGAGTTTGGTTATGCCCGAGATCGTCGCAGAAGTTGTTGAGAGGGTTCGCCGTCTGCTGAAGAACGGACCGGTTTCGGTCGGGCAGATTGCTTTCATCGGGCTCAGTGACCTGCGGGTCAGGATGGGGGCGGAGAAGTGGGCAAAATTTGGCCCCGCGATCCGGCGCCATGCGGAAGCTGCACTGAAAGAACACTGTACGGCAGGTGACTCCTTCATCCGGTGCAGCGATGATCAGTATCTCGTCATCTTTTCGAACTGTTCCGCCGAGGCGGCGGAAGTGCGGGCGGCGGCCATCGGTTCCCGGATTCTCAATGATGTTCACGGCGAGGAAGGGCTGGACGGTGTCCGGATATTCACCTGCGCCGAGAACCTCGACGATCTGGATCATCCGGATGGACATACCCCGGCTGAGATTATCCAGCGGTTCCGGAACCGCAGTCAGACTGCGGATGCCGGGGACGGGCAGAAAGGTACAGTGCCGGATGTGGAACGGGCAGGTCGTCGTGCGCGGTTACGCCGGTCACTGGCCAGCCCGTATGATGCGCCGGTGCAGTATCTGTTCAATCCGTACTGGCATGCGCCGACCGGGCGTATCGCGACTTTCCGGTGCAGCGCCCGGAAACTGATTGTCGGTACTCCCCGTCCGCTCAGTGATTATCGTATTCTCGGGGAAAACCCTTATCCGGCAGAGATCATCCGGTTCGATATTGATGTGCTGGAAGAGGCGCTGCTGGACCTGACTTTTGCCATCCGCCGTGGTGACCGCGTTCATCTTGTTATTCAGCTGCATTTTGAAACAGTTGCCAGCCGGAACGGACAGAAAGAACTGCGTGAGGTGCTGCAGTTCGTTCCCGCCCCGTTGCGCAACCTGCTGTCGTTCAATCTCTCGGCTGTGCCGGATGGCGCACCGCTCGGCCGGGTCAGTGAACTCGGGGTTTTCCTGCATGGATTCGGAACGCATCTGTCGATTGACCTTGAAGCAGGCCTGCCTGCGTCAGTCTACAGTGATCTGGTGGGGAAATATGCGGAAGCGGATGTGCATTTCATCAGTTTCCGGCTGCCGGATGTCATGGATGGCACGATTCTTCGCGACGCAACGCGGGTTATTGAAAAGGCAAAACAGCACGGGCTTGGCGGGGCGGTTCGGAATCTCTGCGACCGCGCCTTTCTGTCGCCGCTGGTTGCTGCCGGTTATGAATATATTGCCGGTCCGGCGATTGGAGAGCCATCACGCCACATTCCTGCGCCCTGGCGGCCGGATGATTTCCTCTGAAAGCAGTCTCTAGTAGTCCGGACTTATTTGCCCTAGAGTGATAAAAAACGGGTGAGGGTAGTCAGATGGAATGGGTGGTTGTGCTGAAGCGCGATTGCGAAACCTGTCAGCTGGTGACGCCAGTGCTGGGTAAGCTTGCGCAGACCGCGCCGATGAAAATTTACAGTCAGGATGATCCGGCCTTTCCGGAAGATCTTGGTGGTGCACTGGATGATACCGGGCTGGCGACCTCCTGGTCGCTGGGTGTGGAGACGGTTCCGACCCTGATCCGCTATGAAAATGGTCAGGAGGTCGCACGAACCTTTGGATGGGACCGGGCGGAATGGATCAGCGTAACCGGCGACCCGGATCTGGGTGAGGGCCTGCCGGTCTTCCGGCCGGGTTGCGGGTCAAAAACCATGGATCCGGGAATGCCGGAACGGCTGGCCCTGAAATTCGGTGACATCAAGATCAATTCGCGCTCCATCGAGGTCGATGAGAATGATGATCCGATGGAGATTGCCTATGACCGTGGCTGGTCCGACGGTCTGCCGATCACTCCTCCGACCGATCTGCGGATTGCCCGGATGCTGGCCGGAACCACCCGGAAGGCAGATGAAATTATCGGTATCGTGCCGCCCAATCTGGTGGAATGTACGGTTGAGAAGGTGGCGATCAATGCGGTCATGGCGGGCTGTCGGCCGGATTATTTTCCGGTTGTACTGGCCGCGCTGGAAGCTGCGCTGATTCCTGAATTTTCCATGCATGGCCTGCTGGCGACGCTGTGGTTCTCGGGACCGGTGGTCATCGTCAACGGGCCGGTTACCAAACGGATCGGCATGAACTGGGCCGGCAACGCGCTGGGGCAGGGCAATCGCGCCAACGCCACCATCGGGCGGGCACTTCAGCTGATTATCCGCAATGTCGGTGGCGGCAAACCGCAGGGCATTGACCGGTCGGTGATGGGTAACCCCGGCAAATACACTTTCTGCTTTGCCGAGGATGAAACTGACCCTGACTGGGTTCCGCTGAATGTGGCGCGCGGTCATGCACCGGGCACCTCCAGCGTGACGCTGTTCCATGGTGACGGTGTGCAGGGTATCGCGGATCAGGCCGCACAGGGGCCGGAAGATCTGTCCCGCTCACTGGCAATGGGGCTGGCGAATGTCTGCCACCCGAAGCTGGCGGCCTGGGGAAATGCGATACTGGTTCTGTCGCCGGATCATTATGCGATCTACAAGCAGGCGGGATGGGGTCGCCCGGAAATCGAGGCTGCCCTGATCGAGTCGCTGCGGCGTCCGGGCAAGGATATTATCCGCGGAGCCGGAGGGGTCAGCATGGGTATTGACCCGTCCCGGGCAGAGGAAATGGTCGACAAGTTTCATCCCGGTGGCCTGCTGGTTGTTCGCGCCGGGGGGCCGGGAGGGTTGTTCTCGGCAGTAATCGGTGGCTGGACAGCCCAGCGCCGGGCCAAGGAAGTTCAGATCGTATCAAAGGAGATTGGAACATGACATCTGCGTCCTACACCATGCGGGATCCGACGGCGGAGACGTCGCCGGTCGTCCGGCATCGAATGAAGGCTCCGCCACTGGGGCCGGACACCACCATCGGTCTGCTGTCGATCTCGAAAGAGCGCAGCGTCGAGTTTCTCGACACTATTGACCGCCTGCTCAGCGAGCGGGGCTGCAAGGTGCTGCGGTTTGAGAAGCCGACCCATACAAAGCCCGCACCGGATTCTGTCATTCAGGACATTATCGAGCAGTGCGATGTGGTGGTCGAAGGCCTCGCCGACTGAGGGTCCTGTACGTCGTGCAGTTTGCATGACCAGCTGACTCTTGATCGTCGCGGTATTCCCGGCTGCGCTGTTGCCTCCGAAGCCTTCACACAGGCTGCCGAGGCGCAGATGACGGCGCTTGGTTTCACGGCCGACCTGGTCTGGGTGCCACACCCGATCCAGAACCGGACCCCGGAACAACTGGCCGAGATCGCGGAAAAGGCGATCGCGGAAATTCTGCAGAAGATCGGCGGCTGATTGCCGCCGGTTATTCTGCTGCCGGCTGCTCGGGGAACCCTTCGAGGGTATGAAGTTCATGCCTGTCGCGATCAGCCACGGCGTCGGACTGCACATAGATGGTGAGCAGTCTGGCGATACTTTCGAGCGAATGGATATGTGTGCGCTCATAGCCGTGGCTGGCATCGACACCGAATGTAATCAGTGCGGTCCGGATATCATTTCCGGCCTCGACCGCTGAGGCGGCGTCGCAGCGATAGAAACGAAAGACTTCCCGCTGATGCTCGATGGCGTGATCTTTTGACAGACCGATCAGATGCCGGGTGAGGTGATAGTCAAACGGCCCGGTCTGGTCTGCCATGCCAATCGTCACCCCGAATTCGGAGGAATTTTGTCCTGGCGCAGGCGTGCCGTTATCGACAGAGACCAGTTCCGCAACATCACCATGCAGCACGGCTGATGCGCCGGAACCGACTTCCTCTGAAATCGTAAACAGGAAATGGCAGTCGATGGGCAGGCTGATGCTGTCACCGGCTTCATGGATGACACGCAATGCCTCCAGCATGGCGGCGACGCCCCCCTTATCGTCCAGATGACGGGAATTGATGAAACCGGCAGGGGTGAGTTCGGGCTGTGCGTCAATACTGACGATATCGCCGATATTAAAACCCAGTTCTTCGAGATCACGGCGGTTCTTGACGATTTCATCGACCCGGATTTCAAGCTGGCGCCAGTCGACGGGCTGGGTGTCGATCTCCTTGTTGTAGGTATGGCCGGATGCTTTCAGCGGCAGGATGGTGCCGCGCCGGGGACCATCATCAGTGAAGATTGTGACCCGCGCCCCCTCTGCAAAACGTGACGACCAGTGACCGATGGCAACCAGTTCCAGCCGGCCGTTTTCCTTCAGCATCTTGACCTGTGCGCCCAGTGTATCGACATGCCCGGCAACCGCCCGGTCGGGGCTGGACTTCCGGCCTTTCAGATTGACCCGGATGGCCCCGCGCCGGGTCAGCTCGTACTCCGCCCCCATGGCGTCGAGCTTGCCACAGACGAGGCGCACAATGTTGTCGGTAAAACCGACCGGGCTTGGCGTTGAGACCAGTTCGACCACGGTATCGGCGATGCGTTCGGCAGAGACAGCCAGCGGTGCCGGGCTGTCTGGCACGGGGGTAAGGGTCATTCGGATCTCCGTTTGGTCTGAGGAAACAACATGTCGATGAATTTTTCGGCGGTGGGCTGAGGTTCGTGATTGGCGAGGCCCGGCCGCTCATTCGCTTCAATGATGACATAGTCGGGCTGGTCGACGGCAGGGACCAGAAAGTCCAGTCCGACGACAGGCATTTCCAGTACTGTCGCTGCATGTTCGGCAGCCCGGCAGAGGCTGGAATGCAGGCGCGATGTCACATCATGGATGGTGCCGCCGGTATGCAGATTGGCAGTCTTGCGCACATTCAGGATATCGCCTTCCGGCAGGATGTCGTGCATCCGGTATCCGCCGAGCGTTACGCATCGTTCAGTTTCGGCATCCAGCGGGATGGTGCTTTCCCCGCCGGTGGCATTTGACCGGCGACGGCTCTGAACCCGGATCAGTTCGCTGATGTCATCCTGACCATTGCCGGTAACGGCTGCGGGCAACCGGATGGCACCGGCCACCACGCGCCCGTCGATGACGATGATCCGCAGGTCTTCGCCACGGCAGAACTGTTCCAGAAGAACAACATCGTGATAGCTGTAAGCCTTCTCGATGGCGGCTTCGAGTTCGTCTTCCGAGCGGATATCGACACTGATACCGGCGCCCTGTTCACCCCGGGCAGGTTTTACAACCACCCGGCCATGTTCCTGCAGGAAGGCCCGGTTTTCCATTTTTGATCCGGCGTTGCGCTGATCGGGAACTGACAGTCCGCGCCGGGCCAGCAGCCGTCGTGTCAGCGCCTTGTTGTCGCAACGTGTCATGGCAACGGCAGAGGTCAGGTCGGTGAGGCTTTCGTGACAGGTGATCGACCGACCGCCAAGAGACAGCCTGAACAGGCCGGAATCAGCGTCTTCCACATCAACCGAGATACCGCGACGGCGGGCTTCCTTGACGATAATCCCGGCATAGGGGTTCAGGGCGTCTTCCGGCTGGGGGGCGATGAACAGGTTTTCATTGATCGGGTTCTTGCGCTTGACCGTGAACTGCGGGACCTGAACAAAACCGAGACGGTCATAGAGTTGCAGGGCAGCCTGATTGTCATGCATCACGCTGAGATCCATGAAAGACCGGCCCCGCGCCTGATAATGCTCGGCCAGGGTACGGATCAGCATTTCACCTACGCGGGGTGTTGAACATTGCGGGTCAACGGCCAGACACCAGAGACTGGAACCCAGTTCCGGGTCGTTGAAGGCGCGCTTGTGATCGACACCCATGACGGTTCCGACGATATCACCGGTGGTGGCATCTTCGGCGACCAAAAAGGTGAAGGTCCGGCTGTTTCTGCGGCTGCTCAGATCTTCGGCTTCGATGGGAACCATCTTGTGCAGGGAATAAAGCCGGTTGATGGCTTCGGCATCCTGCCGGTCGCGTAATCGCCGGACGTTAAATCCGGGCACCTGTTCTTTCCGGGGACGGTAATGCGGCAGCCACAGCCGTAAAGTATGGCTGGGGTCCAGAAACAGCTCCTGCGGGGCGACGGACAGGGCGACATGCGGGTCAGAGATATAGATGGCAATATCGCGTTCGTCGGACTTTTCGGTGCAGAGGGTTTCGGCAACCGCTTCGGCGCTGGCAAAGGTGTTGCCGAAGATCAGCCGTCCCCAGCCGCAATGAATCGTGGCATTGCTGTCTGGCCGGGCAGTGCGATGGTCTGCCGGCAGCAGCGAGGCATCCCGCGTGCGGCCGGACCGGGCGGTGGCGCGTTTGGCGCTCATCTCAGACTCCCTGAACCTGGAACCAGTATTCCAGCAGAGCAATCTGCCAGAGCTTTGAGCCGCGTAACGGGGTCATATGCTCGGTCGGCGCTGCCAGCAGTTTGTCGACATAGGCGGGCTGGAACAGACCGCGCTCTCTGGCAACGGGCTGTGACAGAATGTCGCGAACCCGCTCCAGCACATCGCCCTGCAGATGTTTGAGTGCAGGCACGGGGAAGTAGCCTTTGGGCCGGTCGATCACGGCTGATGGAATAACCGAACGGGAAGCTTCCTTCAGGACATGTTTCCCCTCACCGGCGATCTTGTGTTCGGCAGGAATACGGGCAGCCAGTTCGACCAGTTCGTGGTCAAGAAACGGCACCCGGGCCTCCAGCCCGCAGGCCATTGTCATGTTATCGACCCGTTTGACCGGGTCATCGACCAGCATGACCGTGGTATCCATGCGCAGTGCCTTGTCGACGGGGTCGTCGGCGCCGGCTTCGGCAAAGCGTTCGGTGATGTAATCAAGGCTGTGGTCGCCGCCGTGATGCCGGGGGTCAACGGCGTCACAATATTCCGCGTAATCGCGATCCCGGAAAACCCGTGAATATTCTCCGACAGGATCGTTGTTCCCGACCATCGGCGGATACCAGTGATAGCCACCGAACACCTCGTCGGCACCCTGTCCGGACTGGACAACCTTGAGGTCTTTCGCGACTTCCTGGGACAGCAGATAGAAGCCGATGGCATCGTGACTGACCATCGGTTCCGCCATGGCAGAGACGCAGCCTTCAAGGGAAGGCAGCAGCCGTTCCCGGCTGTTCACGCTGATCTTGTGATGCTTTGTGCCAAACTGATCGGCAATGATGTCGGAATATCTGAATTCGTCCCCGGCCTCGCCGCCAACGGTTTCAAACCCGACGGAAAATGTGTTGAGGCCGGTTTGCCCTTCTTCTGCCAGCAGTCCGACAATCAGCGATGAATCAACGCCACCGGACAGCAGTACCCCGACCGGAACATCAGCGACCAGACGGCGGCGAACTGCAACACGGAGAGCCTCCAGCGTTGCATCGCGCCAGTCTTCAAAGCTGCGGGCTTCATCGCCCGGTTTGCGGCCGAAATTCAGATTCCAGTAGACCCGCGTATGTCGACGGCCATCCGGTTCGATGCGCATTACGGAAGCCGGCGGCAGTTTGCGCACGCCCTTGAGGATGGTGAAGGGCGCGGGCACAACCGCGTGAAAGGACATGTAGTGGTTCAGGGCGACCGGATCGATGTCGGTATTCAGATCACCCGCGGCGATCAGTGCCGGGAGAAAGGACGAGAAACGCAGCGCACCGGGTGTCTCAGCAAGATATAACGGTTTGATGCCGAGACGGTCGCGGGCCAGAAACAATCGACCGCTGTCACGTTCGGCAATGGCGAAGGCAAACATGCCGTGGAAATGATCGACGCAATTCTCTCCCCAGGCGTCATAGGCTTTCAGAATGACCTCGGTGTCGCCGCTTGAGAAGAACTGATAGCCCTTCGCCTGCAGGTCGAGTCGCAATTCCTTGTAATTATAAATGCAGCCATTGAAGACGATGGAGAGGCCGAGCTGAGGGTCAGTCATGGGCTGACCGGCTCGGTCTGTCAGGTCGATGATCTTCAGGCGACGATGGGCGAGGCCAATTCCCGATTGCGCCCAGGCGCCGACAGCATCCGGGCCGCGCGGGGTCATGGCTTCGTTCATTCGTTCCAGCGCGCCCAGTGTTGCCGGTTTCCCGTCAAACCTGATCTCGCCTGCAATTCCACACATTAATTCGTTTCTCCCGTTCTGAACGGGGTGCCGACACGGACCCCTGACGCAAAAATAGCCACGATGTCGATGACATGTGGCGCAGGAGATAAACGCAGAGAATGAGTAGAAGTTCCTGATTATATCAGGGTTTTTATGAATCTCCAGTGACAGTCGGAAATCATATATGAGCAGGCAACAGTTACCCCCGTTTCTTCTTCAGGTCCCAGAACGGGGTGGGCACGATTTCGCAGGTCCGCTCACCGTCCGGAGTGACGAGATCAAAGCGTTCACCGGGCACGGCTTCTGCTGTTGGCAGGTAGGCCAGCCCGATATTGCGGCCGATACGGGGGGAATGGGTGATGCTGGTCATCTTGCCGGCCAGATTGCCATCACGAAGCATTGGCCAGGGCCGGTCGTTTGAGGCAATGGGCTCACCGTCGATGACCAGACCAACGAGCAGCCGTTCCGGGCCGGTTTCGGATATCTGCTGCAGGGCGTCGCGGGCGATGAAGTCGATCTCGGCCTCCAGATTGACCAGCCGGCCCAGCCCGACCTCGAACGGATTGTTGTCCATGGTCATGTCTGCGCCATATGACAGCATGGCGGCTTCCAGCCGCCGGATATGATTGGGGGCTGCCGGGGCGATGTCATGGGGTTTGCCTGCGACCATGATCCGTTCCCACAGATGATCCCCGTAACGACCATCCAGCAGATAGATTTCATAGCCGAATTCGCCACTCCAGCCGGAGCGTGAGATCAGCAACGGGATGTTGTCGAGCGTTGCCTCGACAAAACGGAAGAAGGAAAGGCTGCGAATATCGTCGCCGAACAGGGCAGCAGCAACTTCCATTGCCTTCGGCCCCTGTAGTTGCAGGGGAGAGACATCAGGTTCATGAATCTGGACATCCATCCCGGCATTCAGCGCGATGCCACGCGCCCACAGCAGCACATCAGAATCAGCGATCGACAACCAGAACCGGTCTTCGTCGAGGCGGAGCAGCAGCGGGTCGTTCACAATGCCGCCCCTCTCGTCACAGAGCAGCACATACTTGCACTGGCCGATGGCGCAGTTGCTGAGATCACGCGGGGTCAGAAGCTGTGTGAAGCGCAGTGCATCGGGGCCGGAAATCTCGACCTGCCGTTCGACAGCGACATCCCAGAGGGTCACGTCATTGACCAGCTTCCAGTAGTCGGCCAGCGGGCTTTCAAACCACAGCGGCATATACATGTGATTGTAGACGGTATAGGCGTTGAAGCCCCAGCGGCGGGTGGCATCGAAAAAGGGTGATCGCCGGACACGCGGGGAAATCGAGATAACAGGCAAATCAGACGACATGGTATTCCTCCCTGAATGTCACCGGGAACACGCCCCTGCGGTTCCATGCTCTTTTCCGCCGGTGAATGCCGCCGTCAGACCTGCATTGCTTGGCCTGTCTTGGCGGATCGGCTAGAACGGCGGTTATAGACGCACAAGGAGAGAAAAATGCGCCCTTCAGGCCGTAAATTTGACGAATTGCGACCCATTTCGATTGAGACGGGAGTCAGCAAACATGCAGAAGGCTCCTGCTTCATCTGTTTTGGTGATACACAGGTGCTGTGCACCGCCAGCGTTGACGAAAAGGTTCCGGGCTGGATGCGCAATTCCGGAAAGGGCTGGGTTACGGCTGAATATGGCATGCTGCCCCGGGCAACGGGTGACCGCATGGCGCGTGAAGCGGCTCGCGGCAAGCAAAGCGGACGTACCCAGGAAATTCAGCGCCTGATCGGCCGCAGCCTTCGTGCGGTGGTTGACCTCGAAGGTCTGGGAGAAGTTCAGATCAAGGTTGATTGTGATGTCATCCAGGCTGATGGCGGTACGCGCACAGCGTCGATTACCGGCGGTTTTGTCGCTCTTTACGCGGCGTTACAACACATGCAGTCGCTGGGCAGCCTGACAACGATGCCGATTGAAACCCCGGTTGCGGCAATTTCCTGCGGCATCTTCCGCGGTGAACCGGTGCTGGATCTGGATTACCTTGAAGACTCCACAGCCATGGCTGATGCCAATTTTGTGCTGAGTGGCGATGGTGGTATCGTCGAAATTCAGGCGACGGCTGAGGAAGAGCCTTTCGGCGATGAGGCTTTCACCGAACTGATGCGTCTGGCCCGCAAGGGTATTGCGGAACTGGTTGAGCATCAGGCAAAGGCGCTTGGTATTGATGATGGTGCGCCGGTTGACGAGGAAGAAGCGCCCTCTGAAACGACGGATGAGAAGACGGAGACCGCTCCCGAGGATCAGCCGAAAGCCTGACCTGTATGGCCGGTACAACGGATCAGCCCGGCCTGTTGCAGAACAGCCCGGGCTGACGACAATTTGAGTATTTGAGGGTGAGATGACAGACGCGAGCGTAACGCTCAGTAAAGAGATCATGCAGCTCCGGCAGTTTTTCCGGGCAGCAATGAACGATCAGCTGTTTGGCGATGAGATCGCCTGGGCAGCCCTTGCTCTGCTTGACCTCGATCAGATTGTCAGCCTGCCGGAAGATGCCCGTCGCAGCCGGCTGTTTTGTGATGCGCTTTCCGCCTGGACTGCGGTGGCAGGGACGGACCGGAAGAATAATTTCTCCGGCAGTGACCTGCTCGCCTCAACCGCACCTGTTGCGACACCCGGTCAGCTGATGCTGATTCTGACAGAAATCATGGGGCTGGCCTCTCAGGATGCTGCTGCGGCACTTCGGCTGCCTTTGGCGGAGGCTTTGGATCTTGCGAAGACAGCACGGCTCGACCTGGAGCAGGGCGTGACGGGCAGGGTGCTGATCATTGAAGATGAGCCCCTGATTGCCGAAGGTGTCGCCATGCTGGTGGAAAGTCTGGGTGTGGAAGTTGTTGCCATGGCGCGCAGTCGCGATCAGGCGGTGGCGCTGGCGGCAAAGCACCAGCCGGATGTCGTGCTGGCAGATTTTGATCTTGGAGGCGGCGGTACCGGGCTGGATGCGGTTAAGCAGATCAGTTCGGAGATGCCTGCCGTTGCAATTTTCATTACGGCCTTTCCGGATGAAGTGCTGACGGGTGAGGATTATGAACCTACCTTTGTCCTCGCCAAGCCTTATCGGGAACGCGCCCTGAGAACGGCGCTGGCCTATAGTCTGAAAGCGCCTCGGGCAGAACTGGTAGAATAGAGGGATCGGAAATCAGGCGATGGAAAAGCGTGTTGTCAAATTGCAGGTCATGCTGAATGACAGTGAGCTTGAGGAAATCGATGACTGGCGGTTTGAAAACCGGGCCGCGTCCCGGAGTGCTGCTGTCCGCGAACTTATTTTTGAGAGTCTTGAAAAATGGAAGCAGTCCCGCCAGCAGGAGGCTTCATCTGGCAGCGAGGACTGATCAGCCGTTGATGGCCTGATCGAGAGCCCGGACCAGACGCTGTTCAGGATAGGGTTTCGGTACCAGCGTATAGCTGCTGAATTCTTCTGTCAGGCCAGCAGATGACCCATAGGCGGTCGCAAAAATAAACGGAACCTGATGCTCCTGAAGCCAGTGGGCCAGAGGGAAAACTTCTCCATCCCGCAGGGTGATATCCAGAACAGCGGCGTCATAGTCGGAATTTTCGGCCAGCGGGAGGGCGTCCTTCAGGCTGGAAACGGGTCCGACAATTGTGCAGTCCCTGCTCTCCAGAATATCGGTCAGTTCCATCGCTGCCAGGATCTCATCCTCGACAACCAATATGCGTTTTCCGGAAAGTTGAGTATTCTTCGTCATCAGGACAGCCCATTCCACCAAGTTCCGACACCACCAGAACAGGATATACGCTTGTGAATCAAGAAAGTTCCGAAACAGACATCACTTCCACCCAGCAATTCGGGTCAGTCAGCGCCGCTCTGGGCAGCGTTATGAGTTTTCGGACAATCTACATTTTTCTGTTTGGGGGGCTGGGACTGATCGTTATCGCCGTTATCGCAGCTTCATGGCTGATGATGGAGCAGATCAAGGCAGACAGCTGGATCGAACACACGCTTCAGATTCAGGAAGACGCGCGTGAATATGAGGTTCTTGTACAGGATATGGAACTGGGTTTTCGTGGCTATATCCTGAGCCGCAACCCCCGGTTTCTGGAACCCTATGCGACAGCCCGGGCAGATATTCCCCGGATGCAGGAGCGTCTGCAGGGACGGGTTGGTGATAACAAGGAACAGATGGCCCGTCTGGAACGTATCGCCAAGTTGCTCGTTAGCCATCAGGTACTGATCGACAAGGCGCTGGATGCTGCGACGAAAGCGAATTTCGAAGGGGCCGTTCTGTTGTTCAGCAAGTCACTTGAGAATCGCATCATACCGGATCTGCATTTCGAGTTTGCGGCTTTCCAGAGAGAAGAGACCAGTCTGCTCGCGCAGCGTCGTGCGGAAGCCGAAGCCCTTTCCGGCTGGATGCTTGGTGCAGCAGGTGTGGCGATGGGCGGCGCGGTTATCACGCTTTGTCTGGCGATTATTCTCAGCCGCCGGAGATATCTCGCACTGGCCCGTAACGAGATGACGCTGAGCATGGAAAACAGCGAACTGGTCAAGAGCATGCGACGCCGGGCGGAAGAACTGGCAGCAGCAAGGGATGAGGCAGAAGAAAGTACACGACGTGCAGAAGCCCTGCTGCGCGATGTTCATCATCGTGTCGGCAATTCGCTGCAACTGGTTGCGGCTTTTCTGGGCTTGCAGGCGAATCAGTCTGACAATGATGAATGCGTTGCCGCACTTCGTGCCGCAAGAGACCGGGTACTGGCGATTGCCTCAGCCCAGCGACGTCTGCGGATCAGTGAAAGCGGTGACAGCGTTGAAGCCCCGGATTTCATCAAGGCCATTGTTGAAGACCTTCGCGTCAATCTGCAGGAGGTCGGGCCGGTGACGCTGGAAAGTAATAGTGAAGATCTGCAGCTTTTGTCGAAGGATGCGGTTTCTATCGGTGTCATCGTCACCGAACTGGCGACCAACGCGGTCAAGTATGCCTTTCCCGGGAATGCGGAAGGTACGGTCACCGTGTCTCTGACATCGCGACATGACGGTGAAACCTATGTGCTGCGTGTGTCCGATGACGGTGTCGGACTGGACAGCGGGAGTTCTACATTGAGTGGCGGGCTGGGCTCGCGGATCGTTGACCGGCTGGCAGCCGCCCTCGGAGGTGACGTGGAACGGACAGAGCTTGTCGCTGGTACAGAACGCCCGGGGACTGTCGTTTCGGTTATCTTCCCCAACCCCCGGCTGATCTGAGCATCGTCAGGCTGATCCCGGTTCATCGCCTTCAGCTTCTTTCTTTTCCTTGCGCTTGCCCATCAGCAGATCGGCCTCCAGCCGGGCGCGTTGGGCGACGTAGAACGCTTCGAGAAAGGGCTGACAGGCTGCATCGGGCAGAGGTTTGGTGAAATCGATTTTCTGGGCGATGCGCCGCGCCACATCCCGGCGTGTGGCATCGGCAGACTTTCCGGTTGCCCGCAATACGGTCTCCAGTGTCTGTAATTCATAGACGCCGTAGATAGAAAGCTGTGCCGGTGTGAAGCTGGAATGCGGTAATGTCTGCTTCGCCGGAGACAGGCGGGATGATGCTGCCTCGCCAATATCCTGTAGTAGTCGCGGGCGTGGCGCGATAATGACCCAGGTGCCGGAAACCAGATCACCAACCCGCAGCCGGTCCCGGTTGAAGAACGGCATGAGGACAAAGATGCCGATCCAGATGGCCGTCACAATGGTTTGCCAGGCTTCCACATGATCAGAGGGTGCGGTCGTCATCAGGAAGGTGATCGGCAGGAACAACTCGACTTCACGCATGATGTTGCGGGCAATGACAGCTTCTGCGGTCAGTTTACCGCCATGGCGGTCGGCCACCCGGATGCCGAGCATACGCTTGCCCGGAGTTGATCCACGCCAGCGAATTTCAAACCAGCAGAAATAGAAACTCCGGATCAGGAAAGAGGCGATAATACCTATGCTGAAGGCAATGCTGAGGGCCAGTCTGCCATCAGTATTGAAATTTGCATTGTATAACCCGAGGCCAATAAGCGACAGAACCCAGGCAAGACTGATCAGAAGTCCGAGGACACCCAGATCAATCAGCAGCGCTCCAAAACGGATCCCGCGATCAGCCAGACTGATGGTCAGCGGAACCCCTTCAGGGGTCATCAGGGTGCGTTGTCCGGTCTTGTGGTCAGCGGCGGCCAGAGCGACCTCCTGTCAGAAACCAGACTATCCAGAGTGTCAGCATAATCAGGCCAATGCCGTAACGGGCGGTGATATCCTGAATCAGTTGTCGCCCGAAACCTTCAAGAAAAGCGGCGACAAACAGCATGATGACAGCAACAACCAGCATCTGAGCGGCTGTCCGGCCTGCTGTTGCGAGATTGTCGAGACGGCTGAGGCGACCGGGGAAGGCGGCGGCCTGACCAAGCATCAGCCCCCCGCCTCCGCAGATCAGAATTGCCAGTATTTCTGTTGTGCCGTGAATTGTCAGCCAGCCACCGAGATCAATGGCCATGCCGCGACTTGCATAGAGGGCCATGAAGGCGCCGACAGAACAGCCATTATAAAACAACAGCAGCATGGTCGGAATGCCAAAGGCGAAACCGAGAGCAAAGGCCAGCAGACCGATCCCCGCATTGTGGGAGAACAGGAAGGCAGTGAAAAATTGCAGGTTGCTGAGCTGCAATCCGGTATCATCATATATGACAGCCCGAAGCTCTGCGTCGGAGGTGGTCGGTGATCGTCCTCCGGCCATTTCCGTTGAGATGAAGCTGTAGAACCAGTCCGGATTCCCGGCGACAAGCAGATAGCTGACCAGGGCGCCGAATGTGAAGATGATTCCGGCGATCAGGATATGTAATGCCCCCTGTCGTATGGCAGCAGGCAGGCTGCGCCATATCAGGTGCCAGAGGCTTGCCGTAAAGCCGGTATTGACCCCGTAAATGGCCAGATAAGCCCTTGTCGAGAGCGTCTCCAGATAATCCAGAACCGCAGCATCAAGCGAAGTTGCGCGGGCTACTGACAGGGAAGAAAGGGTCTGACGATACAGGACAGGCAGTTTCAGGGTGTCTTCGGCGGACAGTTTGCGCAGCCCCTTTTTTTCTATCCGGGTGACAAGCTTGTCCAGTTCCTGCCACAGATGCTCACGTTCCTGTCGAAACACGGTACTTTTCAGTCCGGTAACTGCTTTCCTTGCGGGGCCTGCCATCAGATCGCATCCCGCCGCTTGAGGCGCATATAACTGTTCAGCAGTTCGGTTCCGAATTCTTCCGGTGTTGTTTCTATACAATCGACACCCAGCCGGCGCAGCCGTTCCAGTACAATTCGGCGGTCCCGCAGGGCAGTATTCGCAACGATGGCCCGGCCCATGTCGGCCAGGGACGAGACAGTGTTGTTTTGCAGTTCCTCCAGCGTGCTGTTCGAGAAAGTGACGAACAGAATCAGATGCCGCCGTGACAGACGGGCAATATTCTCCATCATCAGTTCGGCGGAGATCACATCTTCAAAATCAGTCAGCACGACGATCAGCGAGCGCCGGTTCAGTGTTGCAGCAATACGGGTGAGTGACAGGGTAAAGTTGGTTTCCGCCGTGGTATAGCCAATCTCGGCGGCGATTTTCCGGACGACGGCAAATCCCTGTGGGCCGCCAACCGGGGGCATTCCCGCATCCAGATCGGCATTGAATCCCTGAAGACCGAAGCGATCACCGTCCCTGAGGGCGATATAGCCAAGTTGCAGTGCGGCAGTCACCGCGTGGTCCAGCCGGGCAATACCGTCGATTGTCTCTCCCATCAGCCGGCCATTATCCACAGCCATGACGATCTGGTGGTTCCGCTCGGTCCGGAATTCCTTGCAGATCAGTTGCCGGTGCCGGGCGGTCTGTTTCCAGTCAATCGAGCGGTGGTCCAGCCCCGGCACATATTCCCGCAGGGCATCAAACTCGGATCCGTCGCCCTGCAGCAGCTGCGGTTTGCTGCCGAACAGGCTGTCACGTGCGTCAAAAGCAATCGCGGCCCGTTGGACAGCACGAATATTCGGTATCACCGGCACGTCGGCACCAACCGGAATCCGGAGGCTGCGCCGGGTCAGCCGCCATATGCCTTCCCAGGCAATCCAGATCGCCGGAACATGGGCAATACCACGACGGACCGGCAGAATATCCAGATCTTCCCTGTGTTCGCCGGCTGGCAGGTCACCGGGCAGGCTGTGCCATGACAGCATCACTGTTTCATCCGGACATTCGACGGCCAGTTGCACCCGGTGTAGCGGTATCCGTGCGTTTATGAGAATGCCGGCCCGTTCAGCCTCTCCGACAAACAAGACTGCCGGCCCGTCCATATGCACGCGGACATCGCCCGCCCGGGCCAGACGCAATCCGTCGAACAGGATTACGGCCAGAACCAGCAGCATCAGCCAGAGCGGCGTCATCCAGTAATCGGGCATGATGGTCACCACCATGATCGACAGAATGACAACGACACCGGCCAGCAGGGCCGCACGGACGGTCGGCATGAACATCAGCGGGGGGCCGCGATCTCGGCAAGGATGGCGTTGACGACAGACTCTGTTGTGACGCCTTCGATTTCGGCGCCCGGCGAAAGCTGGATGCGATGACGCAAAGCCGGCAGTGCGAGGGTCTGAATATCATCAGGGATGACATAATCCCGTCCCTGCAGGGCAGCATGAGCCCGGGAGGCGATCGCCAGCATATTGGCCGCCCGTGGGGAGGCCCCGACGGACAAAGACGGATGTTCCCGCGTCGCGCGGACAAGATCGACGATATAGTCGATCAGGTCGTCAGTAATGCGCAGTCTGGCAACGGCGCTCCGGATATCCGAAAGATCGGCGAGCGAGGCAACGCGCTGCACATCAAAGGCGGTCAGGTCCGGCATGGTGCTGCGATGACCATGACGGGCGACAATTGCCCGTTCCTGATCGCGATCCGGGTAGTCGATGATATGTTTGAACAGGAACCGGTCGAGCTGTGCTTCAGGTAACGGATAGGTTCCCTGCTGTTCAATCGGGTTCTGGGTTGCAATGACCATGAAGCCATTGCCCAGCGGATAGCTGTCTCCGTCAATGGTGACCACGCGTTCCTGCATGGCCTGCAACAGGGCGGCCTGGGTTTTCGGCGGCGTGCGGTTGATTTCGTCAGCCAGCAGCAGCTCTGTAAAAATCGGTCCCTTGGTCAGATGAAAGCTGTTGCTCTGGAAATTGAAAAGATTGGTGCCGATGACATCGCCCGGCATCAGGTCGGGGGTAAACTGGATCCGGCCGAATTTCATATCCACGGCGGCGGCAAAACTCTGCACCAGCAATGTTTTCGCCGTACCGGGAACACCTTCCAGCAACAGATGGCCTTCTGACAGCAGGGCGACCGTCAGCAGGTCGACAGCCGCGTCCTGGCCGACAACGACCTTCGCAATCTCTTCTCGTAATCTGGCGCTGAATGCGCCGATTTCATCGGGTCCCATGCATAACCTCATGACTCCAGTGGTTTAGTTTCCCGGCCCAGAGGCGGGTTTCGGACTTGCTGGCGGCCTTGCCGTTGCCGGTAAAGCCAAGATGGTCCAGCATCTGATGGATATCGCCTGTGACACCCCGGCGCCGGGCAATGACCGCCAGACGCTGGATTTTCTGCTCATCTGAAAGCCCGGAGGGCAGATGCAGTGAGGCCGCCACCTTCCGGATTGTCATCGCGGCATATTCCCGGCCCAGCAGGCGGGTATCGCCCCGCTGTTCCAGCAGGGTGGCCGTCACATCATAAAGCGCCGCCCGGTCCATATTGTATTCGCGCTGGCGGCGCAGTGGCGGGCCAAACCGTTTTATCCCGGCAAGAACGAGCAATATCAGGGCGGTCAGAGCTGTCAGGGTCGCAGCCAGCAGCGGCGGCGTCAGAATATTCCGCCACAGGTCCGGGCTCTGGCCAAAGCCGTGAATGGTTTCATCGAAGATGATCGCGGCGTCTTCTGGTCCGGCAGTCTGGATAATCCGGTAGGTCAGTTCTGCGTTACGTCCGCGCAGCAGCCCCTGATTGTTCAGAATATCCGGATCGGACAGAATATAATGATTGCTGAACCGGTTTCCGATTTTGGCCAGCAGTACACCGTCTCCGATCCTCAGCACCGGAAACATTCCGGCAGACTCATGCAGTAACTGCAAGTCGTCGACATCCGGGCGGGGGGTATTGCGTCCGAAGATGCCCGTTAGTGCGGCTGTTTTTCCGGTTCTGTAGACGGTTAGCCCGTCGAGAAACATATCTGCAATTTCATCGATCTGCGATGCCGGTGCCAGACTGGCCTCGCTAATCCATAACGGGTTTTCGGAATGCAGGTAGGGGGATCGTTTTGGCAGGACATAGAGAGTTTGCTGATCCCGCCCGACGGTTTTCAGGAAATCGCGGAGCAGTTCCCTGTCCCGCGGTTCTGCGGCAATCAGCAGGTTCATATTCCCTGCCTTGGCGGCAGAGCTGGTTCGGCTGACAATCACTGTCCGGCCGATGGCCCGGAATGTCTCTGCCAGTCCTTTATGACCGACGGCAGAGACCGAATAGGTGCTGGTTCTGAAATCACGCCGGACAGCCTGGTCGGGGGCGAAAACGGATATCAGGATGATACCGGTGAAGGACAGAATGCCGGTGATAATCAGGGCAACAACTGTGCGGGATGAGAATATATTACTGCTCATACCGTCTGATGCCTCCGAATCAGGGCGCTGACGTCGGCGTAAAGGCTTTCGAATTCCTGTGGTGAGGACGCACGGCCCGCATAATGAACAGCCTCCCGAACGCCAACCAGCCGCTGCAACAGATGGCGGGTTGGCTCGTCTCCCTGCAGCTGACTGACCAGATGCCGTGCGGTCTGGGACCGGCGTTCCCGCCGGTCCTCTTCATCCAGCACGGACCTCAGCGCAGCGCGAAACAGACAGGCCGCAGCGGCATCCAGATCGCCTGCATCAATCAGTTTGCGGGCAGTGGAGAGCAGGTCATGATGTTCTGCTCCCTTCGTTTGTGCGTCTGTGTCCTGGCCTGTCGGACCGCCGGTTTTCAGCTGGCGAATCCGGGGGGCAATCCATCGATAAGCTATGACCGTCGCCACGACCGCAAGAAACAGCAGAACGATCAGCAGGATCACCTGAAAAGTATCTCCCTGACCCTGCACGACATTCACAAGGTCGCTCAGACCGGAGCCATCCGGCAGCAGATCGAGCAACCATTTGAGGAAATCGATAATGGCCTGGAATAAGGATTTCAGCCATTCAGGCGGGGGCTGTTGTTCCGGGGCAGGTTGTGCAGGCGGAAAAGTGGTCTGAAAATCCGGATCGGACAGAACGGTTCTGGCTGTCGAGATAATGTCGGGCGCGCTCATCGGCAGGGGCGGTCGTACAAGAGGCTATCCTTTGAGCCGAAGATCTGAAAAATCTCTCATAAGGCGAAGTTTGCGTTGTCAGTTAAAGACCTGCAAGCAGCCTTGCAATCATCCGCTGGCGGACAATCTGTATTATTACAGCTCCGACGACCTACAGATGGCAGGAACAAAATGAAATGGATCGTAAGAACTCTGGTGCTGCTGGCTGTGCTGGCTGCGGGCCCACTGGTCGCCGTGACGTCGGGGCTTGCCGACATGTCGCGTAGCTGGCAGACGGCCAGTCGTGAATCCACAGATCAGTCACCGGACCCGGCAACAACGCAGGAAGCTGTCGTGCAGGTGTTTGCCGCACGCGCATGGTCCTGGCGCGGTGCATTCGGCGTGCATAGCTGGATTGCGGCAAAGCGCACGGGTGCGGACAGTTATCGTGTTTATGAAGTGATCGGCTGGCGGGCCAGACGTGGCATGTCTGTGGTCTCGGTGAATGGCCGGGAGCCGGATGGCCGCTGGTTCGGGTCAGCCCCTGAATTGCTGCGCGACCTGCGGGGGCCGGGCGTTGACCGGATCATTGATGATATTGAGGCGGCGGTGAAGAGCTATCCTTATCCGGATGAATACCGGGTCTGGCCGGGGCCTAACTCGAATACCTTCATTGCACATATTGGCCGTGAAGTACCGGACCTGAAGATGGATTTGCCATCAACTGCCATCGGCAAGGACTGGATACCGTCGAATATTGTGGCGGCGGCACCAAGCGGCACCGGATTTCAGCTGAACGTCCTGGGAGTCCTCGGCGTCCTCGCGGCGAAGGAGGAGGGGCTGGAGATCAACCTGCTTGGCCTGACCTTCGGAATTGATCCGCTGGACCCGGCGATCAAGCTGCCGGGCGTTGGTCGCCTGGGGCCGGCAACAAAAGCTATTCAGGTTCCTGCCGAATAGACTTTCGCTCACTTCCCTGCTTTGGCATTAATGCGCAATGAGCATCTGGGGTAAGGTAGTAGGTGTTGCAGCCGGTCTGGCGCTTGGCGGACCGCTCGGCGCGATCATTGGACTGGCAGGCGGTCATGTTTATGACCGGATGCGGGGTGGCGAAACCGGCGGTGGCGGTATGGCACCCGCGTTTGGTCATGTCACCGAAGATCAGAAACGGCAGGCATTCGCGGTCGGTGTCATCGTGCTGTGCGCCAAGATGGCGAAGGCAGACGGGCAGGTTACCCGTGACGAGATTGATGCGTTCAAGCGCATCTTCCGGGTCGCACCGGAAGATGCGGCAAAGGTTGGCAGCCTGTTTGATGAAGCGCGCAAGGATGCGGGCGGGTTTGAACCATATGCCCGGCAGCTTGGCGCGCTGTTTCGCAACAACAAGGCGGTTCTTGAGGAATTGCTGGCGGGTCTGTGCGTCATCGCCATGGCCGACGGCGTGCTACATCCCGACGAACAGCGTTTTCTGGAGCGCGTGGCCCTGCAATTTGATCTGCCGGATGCCTCGGTTGAGCGGATTATGGCAACCCATATCCGGCTCGATGACGCTCCTGATCCCTACAAGGTGCTCGGCGTCACCCGCGAGATGAGCGATGACGAACTGAAATCAGCCTATCGCAAACTTGTCCGGGATCATCACCCTGACCGGCTGGTGGCTCAGGGGATGCCGGATGAATTCATTGATCAGGCAACGGAAAAACTGGCGACCATCAATGCATCCTGGGACCGGATCGAGAAAGAACGCGGCCTGAACTGAGATCAGATCAGGCCGGTTCAGGGATCAGCTCAGTGCAGATCGCGGGCCAGTTCGGCCCGGACGGCTTCGGGAAGCACCGCCATATGAGTGTAGTTCTCATGTGAGGTGCCGATAATCACCTGGGTGCCTTCATTCTTGAATTTTGCGGCCTGTTCGTCAGTGAACCGGAAATGCAGGAAATGCACGGCAGAGGTTTTGCCTTCCGGCGTCGTCCGCTCCACATCCTGTTCCGGTTCGGCCTTGATGGTTTCACCGTCGAACGAGAGGGTGATCATGTCTTCGATCCAGCCCAGCCGTTTCAGCGCATTGCGGCGGCGGGTTTCGTCTTCGATCTGGAACATCAGGGTGCAGACCAGATTGCGGCCTTTCGGTACCAGCGGATTGTAGGCCGTCAGTTCGTCAGCCAGCTGTTCATCACCACCCTTTTCGATGTAGAGCATTTCATGAACCTGATGCCACATCGTCTCGTAGGATTCGAAATAGAAGGTGGCAAAGGGGCCCAGTTCAAGACGGCGCTGTTTCTTGTGGGCCGCCATTTCCCGGCGCTTGTCCTTACGGATCGGGCCGTACTCGCTCATCGGCATGATGTCGTCGTGGGTAATTTCGATCTTCTTGACCATCATTTCAGGCTCCTTGTCGTCTGTGTGTTGCCTGTCGCGCCAGCTCAGAGGCCATAGGCGCGGGCAAAAATCTGGATGGGATGGACGGACTGTTCCGGCACCGCCGGATCTTCATCTTTCCGTATGGCTTCCATTCCCTGGAGGATATGGGCACCGGCCAGCGGACATTCACTGGCAACATATTTCTTGTTGTTCTTCAGTGCCGTACGGGCGACCGGCTTGCCAATTTTCAGGGCTGTTTCGAAGTTGTCCTTCATCACACCCCAGGCGCCGCCATGACCGGAACAACGCTCAATCACCGCGAGGTCGGCTTCCGGAATGAGACGCAGCATCTCGGTTGCCTTCGCGCCCATGTTCTGGGCCCGGCTGTGGCAGCTGATATGCATGGTCACACCGCCATCAAGAGGCTGCAGGCCTTCAGCCAGTCCGCTTTTCTTGTTCATGTCGACAACGAATTCGGTGATATCGAAGGTCGCTTTCGACAATTTGGCGATGTCTTCATTTTCGGGCAGAATCAACGGCCATTCAAATTTCATCATCAGGGCGCAGCTGGGGATCGGGGCAACGATATCGTAGCCTTTCTCCACATAGGGCAGCAGCTCCTTCACCACGCTTTTCGCATGTTCGGCAACACGCTCGATATCGCCGCTTTCCAGTTGCGGCATGCCACAGCAGCGGGGATAGACAACCTCGGTTTCGACACCGTTCTTTGCCATCACGTTCAGTGCGGCCTCGCCGATTTCAGGGTTGTTGTAGTTGCTGAAGCAGGTGGCATAGAGCACGGCCTTGCGACCATATCCGGGAGCATCTTTATTGACCTGCGGCGGGTTCGATTTTGCCCGGCCCACAAGGGTGCGGCCCGTACATTTCGGCAGATCTGCGTTGCGGTCGATACCGGCGACGCCTTCCATGACCGGACGGGTCAGGCCGTTCTTGCGGTCAGTCGCCCAGTTGGTCAGGCCGGCGACAGCGCCACCCAGCTTACCGTTGCGGTCGGTTTCCTTGACCTGCTTTTCCATGAAAGGCTGGCCGCCCTTCTTCAGCTCAACGGCACGATGCCGGAGCATGAGATGCGGAAAGTCGAGATTGAATTCATGAGGCGGAACGTAGGGGCATTTCACCATGAAGCAGAGATCGCAAAGCGTGCAGGCATCGACGACGGATTTGTAATCATCCTTTGCGACGCCATCGACTTCGCCGGTTGAACTTTCGTCAACCAGATCGAACAGACGGGGGAAAGAATCGCAGAGATTGAAACAGCGCCGACAACCGTGGCAGATATCGAATGCCCGTTCCAGTTCTGCCTCAAGCTTTGATTCGTCCCAGAAATCCGGGTTGTTCCAGTCAATGGGGTGCCGAACCGGCGCGTCCAGATTGCCTTCCTGCATGATGCCTCTCCTGCCTGAATCTGAAATATCTTAGGTAACGATAAAGACCGACGCTGCCAGCCGACTACCGGCAGCGTCGGTTTTCGCTATCAGTCGAGCTCGGTGAGCGCTTTCTGGAAGCGGCCAGCGTGGCTCTTTTCAGCCTTTGCGAGGGTTTCGAACCAATCTGCGATTTCGTCGAAACCTTCTTCGCGCGCGGTGCGTGCCATGCCCGGATACATATCGGTGTATTCATGGGTTTCACCCGCAACAGCGGACTTCAGGTTGGCTTCGGTGCTGCCGATCGGCTCACCGGTTGCCGGATCACCTGTTTCTTCAAGAAATTCGAGGTGACCAAAAGCGTGGCCGGTTTCGCCTTCCGCAGTGGAGCGGAACAGGGCAGACGTGTCGTTGTAGCCTTCAACATCCGCCTTCTGAGCGAAATAGAGGTAGCGACGGTTAGCCTGGCTTTCGCCAGCAAAAGCAGCTTTCAGGTTATCTTCGGTCTTCGAGCCAGCTAGGGACATGATTGCCTCTCCCAAAATCAGTTAACAGAACATCCGACCAACCGGTCCGGAAGGTCAGGATGGTATCACTGCTGTGTGACCTGATAGTTATGGGAGGTCGTGACGCGGGTGTCAATAAATTAGAATAGTTCTAAACTATTTTGTTGCCCGCAGACGCACGATTACCTCGACACCGGCAATTTCCGTTCCTGGAGGAGGTGTCGGGATGGTGCCGAGAGGAATGCTTTCGGCGTCGATATCCAGCAGGCTGCCCGTGCTCTCACAGAAAAAGTGATGATGGGCGTTGATGTTGGTATCGAAATAAGAACGACCGGACTCAACCACAATCTCTTTCAGCAGACCGGCGCCGGTGAACTGGTTCAGGGTATTGTAGACCGTCGCAAGGGATACCTGCACGCCACTGCCAACAACTTCCTGATGAAGCTGCTCGGCAGTTACGTGGCGATCGTCGCCTTCAAGCAACAGCTTACCCAGCGCCATACGCTGCCGTGTCGGGCGGAGCCCGGCGTCCCGCAGTTGCTCGCAAACTTTCTGAAATGGTCGTGTCATGTCTTAAACAATCCAGTCACTGTCAGGTCTCATATGGTGTCATGCTGATGGGGCACAAGAGAGCCGTTAATGAAAATTAGAACGATTCGAAAGATTTGCCAAGCCATAGCGAAGGTTTTTCATAGCGTCACCCGTGATTGCACCGTGCCATCCGGTGCTTTATGGATGTGGCAGTATTCGCAAGATAGCAACGGGGCAACACGTTGGAACAACAGAACAGCTTTAGTTACGAAGAACTGCTGGAATGTGGGCATGGTCGCCTGTTCGGGCCGGGAAACGCCCAGCTCCCGCTGCCGCCCATGCTGATGTTTGACCGCATCACTCACATTTCCTCGGAAGGTGGCGCATACGGGAAGGGCGAAATTGTCGCTGAACTCGATGTCACGCCTGACCTGTGGTTTTTCAAATGCCACTTTGAGGGCGACCCGGTCATGCCGGGATGTCTGGGTCTGGATGCGATGTGGCAGCTTGTCGGTTTCTTTCTCGGCTGGATGCAGGCACCGGGGCGCGGACGTGCGCTCGGTGTCGGTGAAGTAAAATTTACCGGCCAGGTCCTCGAAACCGTGAAGAAGGTTACCTATCATATTGATCTCAAACGGGTCATCATGCGCCGCCTGGTCATGGGCATTGCCGATGGTGTGGTGAAAGCGGATGGGGAAACCATCTATGAGATCAAGGACATGAAGGTCGGCCTGTTCCAACAACCGGAGACTACCTGATGAAACGCGCCGTCATTACCGGCATGGGTATCGTCTCGCCGATCGGTAACGATTGTGGTGAGGTGCTTGATTCCCTCAAAACCGGTCGCTCGGGCATTGTTTTCTGCCCGGAATATGCAGAACTTGGTATGCGCAGTCACGTCCATGGCGCGCCGCAGATCGATCTGGACGAACGTCTTGATCGCAAGCAGCGCCGTTTCATGGGTGATGGCGCTGCCTACAATTATCTCGCCATGCAGCAGTCGATTGCCGATGCCGGGCTGGAAGACAGCGACGTATCAAACGAACGTACCGGTCTGATCATGGGATCGGGCGGGCCGTCGACCAAGAACCTGCTCGCAGCTTTTGATACGACCCGTGAGCGTGGTCCGCGCAAGGTTGGTCCGTTCATGGTCCCCCGGACCATGTCGAGCACCAATTCGGCAACGCTGGCGACCCCGTTCAAGATCAAGGGCGTGAATTACTCGATCACCTCGGCCTGCTCCACCAGTGCACATTGCATCGGTAATGCCTACGAGATGATCCAGATGGGCAAACAGGATATCGTTTTCGCCGGTGGTGGCGAGGAACTGGACTGGACGATGACCGTTCTGTTCGATGCGATGCCTGCCTTGTCATCGAATTACAATGACACGCCGACCCGCGCTTCACGTCCCTATGACAAGAACCGCGATGGTTTTGTGATCGCCGGTGGCGGTGGCACGGTGGTTGTCGAGGAACTGGAGCATGCGCTGGCGCGTGGTGCGAAGATTTATGGCGAAATCGTCGGTTACGGTGCGACATCTGATGGTTATGACATGGTTCAGCCGTCCGGTGAGGGTGCGGCCCGCTGCATGAAGCTGGCGATGTCGACGGCCGGAGCGCCGGTTGATTACATCAACACCCATGGTACCTCGACCCCGGTCGGCGACACCAAGGAACTGGAAGCCATTCGCGCCACCTTTGGCGAGAGCAACCGTATTCCGGCGATCTCCTCGACCAAGTCACTCACGGGCCATTCACTGGGGGCTACGGGTGTTCATGAGGCGATTTATTCGCTGCTGATGCTGGATAATGATTTCATTGCGGCCTCTGCCAATGTGGAAGAACTGGATGAGGGGGCAGAAGGTATGCCGATCATCACGGAGATGCAGGACAAGGCTGGCATCAATTGCGTGATGTCGAACAGCTTCGGGTTCGGGGGAACCAATGCCTCGCTCGTTTTCAAGCGGTACGAGGCCTGATCGACGTCGATGAAGAATAATCCCGGGAAGGCAGGAAAGAGAGGCCGGTGGACACAACCATCGGGTAGAACAATATGGATGGGCTGAAACCGGTCATGGCGGGCAAGCGGGGCCTTATTATGGGCGTCGCGAATGATCATTCCATTGCATGGGGCATTGCCAATGCCCTGTCGAAACATGGCGCAGAGCTTGCCTTCACCTATCAGAATGAAAACCTTCGCAAACGGGTCTCACCGCTGGCGGAGAGTGTCGGTTCCGACATTGTCCTGCCCTGTGATGTCTCGGATTCAGCGAGCCTGGAAAGCGTTTTCGAAGCGGTTGGCAAGCAATGGGACAGCATTGATTTTGTCCTGCATGCCATTGCCTATTCCGACAAGTCGGAGCTTCAGGGGCGTTATCTCGATACGACCCGCGGAAATTTTCTGCGCACCATGCATATCAGCTGCTTCAGCTTCACGGAGGTGGCGCGTCTTGCAAAACCGATGATGAATGAAGGCGGTTCCCTGCTGACGCTGACCTATCTCGGTGCCGAGAAGGTGATGCCGAACTATAATGTCATGGGTGTGGCAAAAGCAGCACTTGAAGCCAGCGTGCGTTATCTGGCGGTTGATCTGGGTGGCGACGGCGTGCGGGTTAATGCGCTTTCTGCAGGTCCGATGCGCACTCTTGCCGGCTCTGCTATCGCTGATGCGCGGTATGTCTATAAAAAGACGGCAGAACGCAGCCCGATTCGCCGCGCGGTGACACTCGATGAGGTCGGCAATTCCGGTTTCTATCTGCTCAGCCCGCTGTCCAGCGGTGTGACCGGTGAAACCATGTATGTGGATTGCGGATTCAATGTTGTCGGTATGGCAAAACCCGATCATCCCGCAGACTGATCATCTGTTTAGCCGGTGGGGCTGACATGAAATTTGTCTTTCACGCATTCGAGAATGTCGAAGATCTCGATCTGTTCGGCCCCTGGGAAGTCATCGGGGTTGCTGCCAAGCTGGGTGGTATTCTGGAACCGTCTATTGTTTCGGCGACTGGCGGCACGATCACCAGCGCCAAGGGGTTGCGGTTCGAGACAGACTGGTCGTTTGAGACATGCCCGCAGCCGGACATTATTCTGGTTCCGGGTGGGCAGGGCGTTAACCCGCTGCTGGATGACAGGCCGACGCTGGACTGGATCGCGAAAGTGGCACCGGGATGCAACTGGGTGACATCGGTCTGTTCCGGCTCTCTTGTTCTGGCCGCCGCAGGTCCGGCGCAGGGCAAGCGGATCACGACCCATCACGGACGTATCCAGCAGGCAAAAGATCAGGGACTGGCCGGGGAAGTGCTCTCCGGTTATCGCTATGTTAGGGACGGCAATCTGCTGACTTCGGAAGGGGTTTCCGCCGGGATTGATATGGCGCTCTGGCTGGTTGGTGAGCTGTTCGGTCCGGACTTTGCCCGCAAGGTCCAGCATCAGATGCAATATGACCCGGCCCCGCCCTATACCGGCCTGACCTGAACGGTCACAGGCGGTCTTCCGGCTCGCCCTGCTTATCAGCCAGTACCGATTTCAGCACAAAGACACGAAGCGCGCTGGAGAGATTTACCCGGCGTTGTGAATCAATCTCGGTAATCAGTGAGGCCAGCGACTGCTCCCGCTGTTCAGCGAGATCCTTCAGCAGATGCCAGAAAATATCCTCCAGGGATATGCTGGTCGCATGACCGGCGATGACGACGGACCGTTTGCGCAGAAATTCATCATCAGGCGTGGGTGGCGCTTCCTTCATGGTCCGGCGATCCTCCTTGCCTTCTCCGGATAGGTCAAAAATACTGCCTTAAAAATACCGGATGGAAAATGTCATTAACGGATGGGGCGCTGCTGGCGCTCGCCGGCTTTGTCGCAGGCAGTATAAATTCAATTGCCGGCGGCGGAACCTTCTTTACATTTTCGGCGCTGCTGGCCGTTGGTGTGTCACCGGTTGCGGCCAATGCGACCAGCGCCATTGCTGTGGTTCCCGGCAGTGTTGCCAGCGTGCTGACAGACCGGCGGCTGATCCAGTCAACGGATGTGCCGCTTCGGAACCTGATGCTCATCAGTCTGATCGGCGGTGGTCTTGGCGCCTGGCTGGTGCTGCGCGCCGGGGATGTCCGGTTTGCGGCGATGGTACCGTGGCTGCTGTTCATGGCGACTGCCCTGTTTGCGCTCGGACCGCGGCTGGCAAAGATATCAATCCGGTTCCGGGCACGCTATTCGGTGGCGACAGCGACGCTGATGGTGCTGGCCATCCAGTTCGTTACCTCGACCTATGGCGGATTCTTCGGTGCCGGTATGGGGATCATCATGCTGGCGGCGCTGGTTTTCGTGTTTGGTGACGATTATCGCACCGCCAATGCCTGCAAGAACCTGTTTTCCATCTTCATCCAGTTCGGGGCGATTGTTCTGTTTTTGCTGGAAGATGTCATCGCCTGGCATGAAGCGGGGGTGATCACCGTGGCCAGCATACTGGGCGGCTGGATTGGTGTCCTGGGTGCACGGAAGGTACCGGTGCGCCTGCTGCGGGCGGTGGTGATTACCTGCGGGGCGCTGCTTGGCTGTTATTACCTGTATGGCCAGATTGTATAGGTGGAGTTACGCCACCGACAGCAGATGTTCCCACAGCATCAGGCAGGCAAAGGCAATGAACACGGTTCCCGTCACATAATTGATACCGCGCTGAACCTCGGGGCGGGTCAGCCACTGGCGGGCCTGATCAGCCGCGAGAACCAGAATAATCTGCCACAGACCGTTGATGACCAGCATCAGCAGCGCCATGACCGTGAGCTGTAGAGGGATATTACCGGCTGACACATCGAGAAAGTTCGGGAACATCGCCAGAAAGGTAATGATGACCTTTGGATTCAGCAGATTGGTTATGGTGGCATCTCTGAATCCTGTCAGGGCGGTGACATGGGCGCCCCTGCCCATCGTCAGATTGCCGCTTGCCCGGAACGCCCGCAGGCCCAGCCAGCCGAGATAGGTCGCTCCGCAGATGGCGACTGTCCGGAACATAACCGGGGAGGAGGCAATGACAACAGACACACCGAGGGCCGCCAGCAGGGTATGCCCGACAATGCCGGTCTGAACGCCGGCAACTGTCGCCATACCGACGCCCCGGCCCGAGATCAGTGCATTGCGGATGATCAGCATGTTGTCCGGCCCCGGCGAGACGACGATCGCCGTGATGGTCAGGATAAAGCCCGTCAGCAGTGCGGGGTCGGACAACATTGCCGTTTTCCGTCAGTCCGGCTGCTGAACCATCTTTGCCGGGTCGACCCACTCATCGAACTGCTCGGCCGTGACCAGACCTGTGGCCAGTGCCGCTTCCCGCAGGGTGGATCCTTCGCTATGGGCTTTCTTGGCAATCTTTGCTGCGTTGTCATATCCGATATGCGGGTTCAGGGCGGTGACCAGCATCAGCGAATTGTCGACCAGTTCCTTTATCCGCGCCTCATTTGCCTTCAGGCCGGTCAGGCAGTTATCCGTGAAGCTGCGAATGACATCGGACAGCAGGCGGGTCGACTGCAACAGGCAATAGGCGATTACCGGCTTGAACACGTTGAGTTCCAGATGGCCGGAAGCACAGGCAAAGGTGACGGTGGTGTGGTTGCCCATCACCTTGGCCGCCACCATGGTCACGGCTTCAGCCTGGGTCGGGTTGACCTTGCCGGGCATGATTGAGGAACCCGGCTCGTTCTCGGGCAGCGACAGCTCGCCCAATCCGGACCGCGGGCCGGAGCCGAGCAGCCGGATATCATTGGCGATCTTGGTCATGGTAACCGCGATGGTGTTCAGCTTGCCCGACAGATTGGTCATCGCATCGTGGCTGCCCATCGCATAAAACTTGTTGGCGACCGGTACGAACGGCAGTCCGGTCATGCCCGCAACCTGTTCGCAGAACACCTTGTCGAAGCCTTTCGGTGCATTCAGTCCGGTGCCGACTGCGGTGCCACCCTGAACCAGCTGATAAATCTGGGTAAGGCTTTTCTCAAGGCGTTTGACGTTCTCGGAAACCTGCATGGTATAGCCGGAAAATTCCTGCCCCAGTGTCAGCGGCGTGGCATCCTGCAAATGGGTACGGCCGATTTTCACGATATGCGTGAATTCCTCGGTCTTGGTCTCCAGCACCTGATGCATGGTCTCCAGATCGGGCATCAGCGTCTGGCTGACCTCGATCCCCAGAGCGATATGCATGGCCGTCGGGAAGCTGTCATTTGATGACTGGCTCATATTCACATGATCGTTCGGATGAACCGGGGACTTTCCCCCGCGCTCGCCACCCAGAATTTCATTGGCACGATTAGCGATGACTTCATTCAGATTCATGTTGGTCTGGGTGCCGGAACCGGTCTGCCAGACACTGAGCGGGAAATGCGCATCCAGTTCGCCGGCGATGACCTCGTCGGCGGCAGCACAGATCGCAGTCCCGAGCTTTTCATCCAGCTTGCCGAGCGCCATGTTGCTCTTCGCGGCAGCTTTCTTCTGAATTCCGAAGGCATGGATCAGAGCCAGCGGCATCTTTTCTTCACCGATGCGGAAATTCTCGATGGAGCGCTGGGTTTGTGCTCCCCAATAGGCATTCGACGGGACATCAATGTCACCCATCGAATCCGATTCAACCCGAACGTCACTCATGTCCTGTTCCTCCAGATGATCTTTGTTGCCTCTTCTCTAACGCGGAAGCGGTAAACAGGCCATAAATGATGGTGCGGGAATGGTCGTTTTTACGGAATCAGTGAGTCATGAAGTCTGTGCATCGACGCCATCCTTCGAGACGCGCTTGCAGCGCTCCTCAGGATGAGGTCCGTTGCGTAGAAGTCCTCATCCTGAGGAGGCGCCACGCGCCGTCTCGAAGGATGCTATCCGAGGATCAGCCAGCGCAGACCATAAGACAGGGCAGCGACAGCGAGAACACCCGCTGCCCACAGGCCGATGAACCAGAGCCATCGGCGAGGGGGTTTGCCGGTTTTAGTGGTATCCGCCATCGGCTTTCACCTTGCCGCGGAAAATCCAGTAGGTCATGGCTGTGTAACCGAGGATACAGGGCACCAGCACGACAACGCCGACCAGCAGGAAGGTTTGTGATCCCGGGTCTCCGGCTGCCTGCCAGATCGTGATGCCCGGCGGAATGATGGCGGGCCACAGGCTGACACCGAGACCGATGAAGCCGAGAAGAAACAGGATGAGGGTCAGAACGAACGGGGCTATTTCGTCACGTCGCCGAACCGCCCGGAACAGCAGCAGCGCAACCAGTGCCGTAATCACCGGAACCGGAGCGAGCCATCCGATATTCGGCCAGCTGAACCAGCGCCCGGCTATCTCGTCGCTGAGATAAGCGGTACCGATGCTGACAGCGACCATGAAGAACAGGACGCCGATACACATGCGGTCAGCCAGCCCGAACGCCCAGTCGCGCAGTGCCCCTTCGGTTTTCATGGCCGTCCATGTAGCACCCAGCAGGGCATAACCGCAGGCCACGGCACAGCCGGTAAGGATGGAGAAAGGTGTCAGCCAGTCAAAGGAACCGCCGGCGAAAACCCCGTTCACGACGGTGATGCCGTCGAGATAGGCCCCCAGAACAATCCCCTGCGAGACAGCGGCAACCAGTGAGCCGATGCCGAAGGCCAGATTCCAGAACCGGCGTCCCCGTTCCGCCTTGAACCGGAATTCAAAGGCCACCCCCCGGAAGATCAGGCCAAGCAGCATGACGGTGAAGGGCAGGTAGAGTGCGGGCATGATGATGGAATAGGCCATCGGGAAGGCGACCAGCAGGGCACCCCCGCCCAGCACCAGCCAGGTTTCATTGCCATCCCAGACCGGTGCGATGGAATTCATCAGCAGATCACGATCGGCTTCAGTCGGGGCCGCGTTGAACAGGATACCGACACCCAGATCAAATCCGTCCATCCAGACATACATCAGAATACCGAAGGCGATGATACCGGTATAAATCAGCGGCAGCAGGTCATGCAGGATCTCCATGATCAGTGTCCCCCTTCTGTAAGAGAGGCAACCGGACCCTTTTCACGGACATATGCCGCATTTTCGGCTTCTGCTTTGACAGGTCCCTTGCGCAACAGCTTCAGGATGTACCAGGTCCCGGCTCCGAACACGATGGTGTAGACAATCATGAAGGCGGTAAGGGAAAAGGCAACGCTGCCTGCGCTGACCGGAGATACGGCATCGGCAGTGCGCAGCAGTCCGTAGATTACATAGGGCTGCCGACCGACCTCGGTTGTCACCCATCCGGCCAGCACGGCGATGAAGCCAATCGGCGTCATGGCCATGCAGACGGCAAGATAGGGCCGGGTTGTTGCCAGTCTGCCGCGCCACATCAGGAACAGCCCGATCAGCCCGACCAATGCCATCAGCAACCCGGCGGCGACCATGATACGGAAGCTCCAGAACACGATACCGACGGGCGGGCGGTCGGCGGCGTCAAAATCTTTCAGACCCGTAATCTTGCCATCCAGACTGTGATCAAGAATCAGGCTGCCGAGATAGGGGATGGCAATTTCAAAATGATTTTTCTCGGCCTCAGCGTCGGGGATTGCGAACAGACGCAGCGGCACCGGGCTTTCATCACTGTCCCAGTGGCCTTCCATCGCCGCCAGCTTTGCGGGCTGGTATTCCTTTACATCAAGGCCGTGAAAGTCACCGATGATGATCTGCACCGGCGCGACAAGGCCGGCGAACAGGACAGCCATCGCGAAGGTCCGCCGGGCACCGGTGCCGATATCACCACGCCAGACATACCAGGCGGAGATACCGGCAATGGTGAAGGCGGTGGTCAGGAAGGCGGCGGTGACCATATGGGCCAGCCGGAGCGGGAAAGACGGGTTGAAGATGATCGCCCACCAGTCGGCAGGAATGAACACACCATCAACCAGATCATGGCCCGTTGGCGTCTGCATCCAGCTGTTGGCAGAGATGATCCAGAAAGTTGAGATCAGGGTGCCGATGGCCACCATGCAGGTAGCCGTGAAATGCAGCTTTTCACCGACCCGGTCCCACCCGAACAGCATGATGCCGAGGAATCCGGCTTCGAGAAAAAACGCGGTGAGAACTTCATAACCCAGCAGAGGGCCCAGAATATTTCCGGCGGCGGCGGTCAGGCCGCTCCAGTTGGTGCCGAACTGGTAACTCATTACGACACCGGAGACGACACCCATGCCGAAGGAAACGGCAAACACCTTCGACCAGAAGTCGAACAAGCGTCGCCAGGTGTCATCGCGGGTTTTCAGCCAGCGCCATTCGAGGACCATCAGCCAGTTGGCAAGACCGATGGTGAAGGATGGAAACAGGATATGGAAGGCAATCGTCGCGGCGAACTGGATACGGGAGAGTATAAGTGCGTCGAGTTCCATCAGAGCTTCCATTCCTCACTGGACCGGTCAATATCTACTATTAATTACCGGATTTTTCATGTGAATTCTTCCGCGCGGGCTGCATGGCTGACCTGCGTGTATTCACATGCTGAGGATAAAGCGGGAGTACAAGCCTAGTGGTTGAGGATTTTTGACAGGAAGTCCTTTGCCCGGTCACTTTCCGGATTACCAAAAAAATCTTCGGTCGGGCGGTCTTCGATGATGATGCCTTCATCCATGAAGACCACACGGTCGGCGACTTTCTTGGCAAAGCCCATTTCATGAGTCACCACCATCATCGTCATCCCTTCCGTCGCCAGTTCCACCATCACATCTAGCACCTCATTGATCATTTCCGGATCAAGGGCTGATGTCGGCTCGTCGAACAGCATGACGATGGGATCCATGGCCAGCGAGCGGGCGATGGCGACACGCTGTTGCTGTCCGCCGGACAGATTGCCCGGATATTTGTCGATATGATCAATCAGGCCAACCCGGTTCAGCAGGCTTTCAGCCCGTTCAACGGCTTCATCCCGGCTGCGTTTTAAAACCTTTTCCTGTGCCAGACAGAGATTTTCCCGGACGGACATATGTGGATAGAGTTCGAAATGCTGGAACACCATGCCGATACGCGACCGCAAGGCGGTCAGGTCGGTTGCCTTGTCGGTCACGACCTGGCCTTCAACCGTGATCGTGCCTTTCTGAACCGGTTCCAGACCATTGACACATTTGATCAGGGTGGATTTGCCGGAGCCTGACGGGCCGCAGACAACAACCACTTCTTTCTGCTGAACGCTGGTCGAGCAATCGGTCAGAACCTGGAAATCACCATACCATTTGCTGATGCTGTCAATCTTGATCATACGGAAATCCGTTCCTTCAGGCGTCTGACATAAATTGAGCCGGTCAGACAAATTACAAAATAGACGAAGGCGGCAAAGACATACATTTCAACCAGCCGGCCTTCGGTCTTGGCGACAATGGAGGAGGAGGTCATGAAGTCCTGCAGGCTGACCACATAGACAAGTGACGTATCCTGAAACAGGATGATGCCCTGACTGACCAGAATCGGGACCATGTTCCGAAAGGCCTGCGGCAGAACCACATAACGCTGAATCTGCCAGTAGTTCATCCCTGTCGACTGACCGGCCTGCACCTGGCCGCGCCGGACGCTCTGAATACCGGCCCTCATGATTTCCGAGTAATAGGCGGCCTCGAACATGACGAAGGCGATCAGGGCGGAATAGAAGCTTCCGATCGGTCGTCCGAGCGCCAGCGGTACCAGAAAATAGAACCAGAACAGCACCAGCAGCAGTGGTACGGAGCGGATCAGGTTTACATATCCGGCAGCCAGCAGTGCCAGCGGCGCAATGCCGGACAGCCGGGCAAGTGCCAGCAGAGTACCCAGTACAATACCGCCAATGATCGCGAGGAATGTCAGCCAGAGGCTGAGCAGCATGCCCTCGCCGAGAAACGGCAGTGACTGGATAATGACACCAAAATCAAAATCACCCATCTCAGCCTCCCTTACCGACATAGCCGGGAATGAAGGTGAAGCGTTCCAGCAGCTGCATGATGATGGTGCCAATCAGGGCAATCGAGACATAAATGACGGTGGCGGCGGTCAGCGCCTCAAAACCCTGGAAGGTGTATTCCGAAATCTGCTGGCTCTGCGCCAGCAGTTCCAGCAGCCCGATCGTCAGGGCGAGGGACGAGTTTTTAAAGATGGTCAGGAATTCCGATGTCATTGGCGGCACAATAAGGCGCAGTGAAATCGGCAGCAGAATATAGCGATAGGTTTGCGCGGTGCTGAAGCCATGTGCCGTTGATGCAGCGGCAAGACCGGTGGGAACCGCTTCGATTCCGGCACGTACCTGCTCTGCAATGCGCGATGCGGTATAGAAACCCAGCGCCAGAACGGCGGTCGAGAATTCCGGATTCGGCATATCGCGTTTCATCCACCGGCCCATATCGTCGGGCAGGATTTCCGGCAGCACGAAATACCAGAGGAACATCTGCACAAGCAGTGGAATGTTGCGGAAAAGTTCAACATAGGCGGTGCAGAAGGCGCGTATGGTCGGGTTCGGAACAGTCCGGCCGATCCCGACAAGACAACCGACGACAAAGGCAATGCACCAGGCCGACAGCGCGACGGCGACAGTCCAGCCAAAGCCGCTCAGCAACCAGCCATAATAGGGGTCTTCGAAAAGAACGCCCCAGTTCCAGTTATAATTCATCCCGT